>JACCDQ010967576.1_pt1 | contig 16527 bp, 19 predicted proteins | sample 7446031 | NCBI WGS metagenome assembly JACCDQ01 (sample SAMN15323442, study PRJNA562643) | freshwater metagenome | isolation source: river surface water | place: USA:Blue River Watershed | collected 2017-08-17
GACGGTAGTTGATGGCATCCGACCCCATGTATTCACCGAATTCGCGCATGTAGCGATCGAGAATCAACGGAAGTGTGCCAAGGAATGCGGTCAGGATGGCCGTGCGGATATTGACTCGGCGGTCTACATCGGTGACGAAGTAACCAATCGCGGCGGCAATTCCACACGTGATCGCAAAGATTGCCAAGATGCTAAGGAAGCTTGATTCCGCAGTCATCAACAGCTGCAGCGGGTAGTAACCGATGATGACCACACCGGCTGCACCAAGTGCGGCAGTTAGAGATTTGCGATTGTCCAGACCGGTAGAGAGTTGAGTAACAATCACAGCGAAACCGAGGGCGAAAATCGCCACACCGATGATGCCAAGCCCAGGATTGATGAACCAACGAGTGATGCTGAGCAACTCCAGCAGGATTCCGAGACCAACCGATACTCCACCGAAAACAGTAAGGAATCGCTTACGGTCTCCACCGATGATTCCGGCCATGATGAATCCGCCGACCAAACTGAATGCGATCAAATACCCGAGAGGTATGTCTGCGGTGGCTAGGAAGTCATTGAACCCGATTGCCATGTACTCCTTGAGCAAAACGGCAACCCAGAAAACTGGAAGTGAGAAAAGTAGGAAAGAGATGAATGTCATTACATAGTCGAAACGACTGTATTGACGAATTGCGGTAACCATGCCGATGGTGATACCGAGCACAATTGCGAGCACGGTTGAAGTAATTACGAGACGGAATGTAGTAGGAATTGCCAGCGCGATCGCATCGAGCACCGGGTGTCCGTCGCGGGTGTTACCCAAATCAAATTGCCCCCATAGCGCAGCAATCACACCACGGAACCAGATGAAGTAACGAAGTGGAGGTGGGACATCTAAGTGAAGCTCGCGAACGGCGCGACCCATCAAGTAATCCTTGTTCTCCGCAGTGCTTTCGGAAAATTCCGAAAGCGGATCTGACGAGAACGCCTGAAGGTTATAGGCCATGTAGCTAGCGCCGAACACGATGAGAAGCATCATGCCCACGCGTCTAGAAATGTATGCGAACAATTCATCAACCTTTGCCGCGGCTACTTTGCCGCATAGAACTAAACCAATTCAACCAGAGAAAAGGGGCACCTGTTTCCAGGTGCCCCTTCCCTAGAGAGGCTCTAAGACACTAGGTCTTAGAAGTGCCACTCCCAGTAGTTCCAGAAGAAGTTAGGGCTCAATGGAGCAGCCTTTAGGTTCTTCAATGACTTCACACCAGCAGTGATGGTGATGCCCTGGTACAGAGGTAGACCCCAGTAGTTGTCGTGGGCGATCTTCTCAATTGCGATGCGCTTTGCTGTTACCTGAGCTGCACTCAATGGACCACCCTGTAGGTCGTCAGCAAGGCTGTCGACTGTGGTGTGTGCCCAACCCCAGTTGTTGTTTCCACCGGTTGACTTGTAGATCTCGGTGGTGGTGCTCTGGCTGATTGAGTTCAATGAGAAACCGTACATGGTTGCGTCATAAGCAGTGTCCTGCAAGTGTGCTGACCATGCTGCGTTACCAGTGATGTCGACGTCGAATCCAGCCTTCTTAGCTTCTGCCTGGATTAGCTTGGCGAGGCTTACACGAAGAGCTGAGGTGTTTGCAAACAAGATCTTTACAGGAACCTGAGGTGCAGTTGCACTTGCGTTCGGGTAGTAGATCTGAACAAGCTTTAGAGCCTGAGCAGTGCGGTCTGCCTGGGTTCCCTTGCTGTACTCTGCGTTGCCGTTAGCCGCGACGATCTTCTTGTACTCTGCAGTTCCCTGGAATGCGAACTGAGTGTCCATGGTCTTCACAGTCGGGCTGATTGGCTTCAACAGGGTGTCAACCATCTGCTCGCGAGGAAGCGCTAGCAAGAATGCGTGACGTAGGTCCTTAGCCTTCTGACGGTTACCGTAGAAAGGACCGGTGTATGAGTCCTTTGTTCCGTTTGCTGGGCCAACGCGTAGGTCGAAGTGTGAGTAGCTTGCGGCAGCAGCAGCAATCACGTTCACACCAGGAACTGCGTCTAGAAGAGCCTTACCTGCGATGGTCGGGTTGGTGTTGAAGTAAATGTCAACATCACCGTTACGAAGAGCAGCAACCGCAGCGGTGTCAGACGCGATGTTCTTTAGAACAATGGTCTTCACTGGGTTGGTCTTCGAAAGTGCAGGACCTGAGTTGTACTTCGGGTTCTGAACCAAGGTAAGTGACTGACCGTCGATACCTGACTTCACCTGGTAACCACCGTTGCTGATTAGCAATAGGTCGTTGGTGCTTTCGTTGATGTTGGTTACGTTGTAGTCGTTGGTCCAGATGTCACCGATCTTCTTTAGACGAGCGGTGTTCTTTGAAGTGAAGTCGCTTAGGAACTTGGCCTTTGCAGCCTTGTTCGCAGCGGCGCTCTGAAGGCCCTTCTTGCCGTCAACCATTAGCTCAAGAGCGTGAACTGGTGTTGGGCCAGGAGCTAGAAGCTCCCATGATGGAAGTGGCTGGTCGAACTTTAGAGTCAACTTCATGTTGTTAGCGCTAAGCACTGGGTTACCCACGATGTGCTCTGCGTACTGACCGCTGTAGCTAACGCTGTCAAAAGCAGGAGTTGCCTTTGCAGGGTCACCGAGGCCAGCTGCGATTGAGTACTTGTCACTCTGAACTACGTGTGACAAAAGTAGGTCAACTGCGTCGATTGGAGTGCCGTCTGACCAAGTCTGACCTGGGTTCACGGTGTACTCAATCTGGAAGTCTTTTGGCTTGTTTGAAACAAGCTTCATGGTTCCGAACTTGGTGTTCTTGATCAAGTTGGTGTTGTTGTCGTAGTAAGTGAAACCGATTCCGGTTAGGTAACTAACGACTGAGTTGTAAGTGGTGTTTCCGTCGTTGGTGCTCGAGTTAAGCGAGGTAACAGCGTTTGGCTGCTGGATCACCAAGGTCGACTTTGTGGCTGCGTCTGCTGGTGCAATCGCAACTGCAGCTAGACCGGCAGCGGTCAGTGCAGTAGCAGCGGTTGCAGCAAGAACGCGCAAAGCACGAGTTGCTTTCATGAATGTTTCTCCTTGTTTGGTCGGCGCAGCTTTTTTGAAGCAGCGCCTTAGGTAACCCAAATCTAAGCGAAAGATTGCACTTTGAAAACCGAATGTGAAGTTTTAAGTAATCCTTTACATTTCTGTTACTTTTGAGAAATGAATGGCCCTGCCACAACCCTCATCTTTGACGGTGATTGCGGCTTCTGCACCCGCTGTGTGACCTGGGGGCTTAGGAATTTATCCGCTTTTCCGAACCCACTCGCTTTCCAGGGCTTAGACCCGGCAGATTACGGATTGAGTCAAGCCGATGTTCGGAAAGCCGTATGGCTAATCTCAGAGTCCACCGTTTTATCCGGAGCGCGAGCAGTCGCCTGGATTCTCAAGGGTCAACGCCGGCTGTTTTGGCGTCTGCTTGGAAGATTCATTGACTGGTGTCCGATTCGTCCATTTGCCGCACTTGGCTATCGACTCGTGGCTATCAACCGACACCGACTCCCCGGGGCGACTACAAAATGCAAAATGGTGAGCCTTGACTAGAAGTCGTTCGGTGAAAATCGAAATATCCATCGTTCTCCTACTGAGCCTGGGTGCCTCTGCAATTTACTCAATTGTCAGTTTGATCGAGAAGGCCACTTCCCCAGCCGGCATCGGGGGAAGTTCCACGTCGCTCAACCCGAGTGCAAGCAATGCTGAACTTTTTGACTTCTTATACAGACTTATTGGCACCGGTCTTGGATTTGTGCCAGTCGGATTAGTCATCTACCTTCTCGCCCAAAAATACGACGGCCCCCTCGAACTTCTTGGCCTCTGGAAGCCCGAGAGTAAGGATTTGTTTCGGGGCCTTACACTCTTCGCCTGCATCGGCATTCCCGGACTAGCCCTTTACCTAACCGCGCGCGCTCTAGGGCTCGCCGCAAAAATAATCCCGGGTGAATTCGAATACTGGTGGCTTATCCCGATGCTCCTATTGAGCGCTCTAAAAGCTGCTGCCATAGAAGAAGTGATCATGATTGGTTACCTGTATAAAAAGTTCGACGAACTCGGCATAAGTTTCAGAAGGCAGCAACTTATTAGCTCGGCAATTCGAGCGGCATATCACGCCTATCAGGGGCTTGCCGGAATTATTGGCAACTTTGTCATGGGACTGATTTTTGGTTGGGCATATCACCGTTGGGGTCGTGTAGCTCCTTTACTGATCGCACACTTCTTTTTGGACGCGGTTAGCTTTGTAGGCTACGCATTATTGGCGAAACAATTGGCAACCTTCGGCGGTTTGTTCTAGCCCAAACTTTTGTGCTGCTAGATTGGTCGAGCAGCACACAGTGCTGTAGTTCTAGCTAAACCTCAGGGGAAGCCGGTGAAAATCCGGCACTGTCCCGCAGCCGTAAGTCTTCAGACAAGTCGGAATGCCTGAGATTCAGCGAAGACTCCAAATAACCGTCGAGGTCAACGGGTGGAGTCGAGCGGGCACATTATTGCCCATTCGCCTTCGCACTCAGATCGCCAATGCGAAAGGTTTCAAATGTTTGAAACTAAATCTGGGTTGCGCAAAATCGCAACACTAATAATCACCGCCGTTATCTCCATAGCGGCAACCACTCCGGCTCAGGCCGCTGTGCAATATCCAAAAACCGTCAACTACCTATCGGCTCAATTTGTCGATGGCAAGTACGTTGTTGGTTTCACTCCGGGCAAAGCCGATTTCGGCATGACCCTGGAGGCAATGCTCCAGTTACTTGCCGGCGGGAAAGACGCCAAAGCTCAGGCCACCGCAGTTACCTACAACCTAAAGTCAGCAAAGACCGTTGGGCTCTGGTCAACTAAGGTAGGTGCGCTATACTCACCAGACAAACGTTTGATTACCTCAGACGCGGGTAAGTACTTATTTACCTATGCGGCATTTAAGCAGTCAACCGGAACTCTCTATAAGGATGTGCTTGCGGCAGTTAAGCGACACATCGCTAAAGACGGATCTGTACTTGCAGTGCCAGACAATTCAGTCGCTCCGAGTCAAAACATTTACACCAGCGCTTGGTTGACTCTCGGGCTCAAGGCGATTCGCGAAGATGCACTCGCGGAAAAAGTTGCGATGAAACTGACAACTTTCAGTGTGGCAAAGACTGGTGGATTTGCCGACAGTCAAACCGACGCGACTTCTGGAGCGAGTCCGGATGCGACCGGTCTGGCTCTACAGGCACTTGCATCAGTCAAGGGAATCGGCACGAAAGCTGAAGAGACCAAGAAGAACTCGATCATTGCGAGTTCACGTAAGTGGCTTGGTTCTATTTCTGAAAAAGATGCGGCAGGAAACTTCTTCTCTTCGTGGGGTGAATGGAGCGCCAACTCAACCGGCTATGCAGCCATGGGGCTGAAAGCCACCGGCAGCAACATTTCTAGTTACTCAAAATGGTTGGCGAGCAAAATCTCCACCGCAGACAATGGCATTCAAGCTGGAAGCTGGGGCGCTGGAGCCGGAAATGCATACGCGACCATCCAGGGTTACGTTGCATTGATTGGCAAGAGCTACTTGGATCTCGCTAAATAATCATGCGTTTGTCTCTTAGAGCTGTGTTGTTGGCACTCGTTGGACTAGTCGCCATTGGCGGCCTGGTTACCAGCGGTGCGCTCAGCACGGTCTCTAAGAGTCAAACTGACACGATCGCCAGCACCGAAGGTTTCTGCAGTTCGGAAGGCGTGGGTCTGGTGATCGATTATGGGACCAAGTCTGATAGACCAGCGACCATTGCCTGCAGCTTGTCTTTCATAGGGAGTGGCTGGGGACTCTTCTCAGCCACCAATCAAGGAGTTGAGGGCACGAGCGAGTACCCGAGTGGCTTCGTTTGCAGAATCAACGACTTCCCTAGCGCCGCCGAGCAACCTTGCACCAGCACCCCCACATCCGCTCAGGGTTCTTGGGCTTACTACTACGCAACATCGCAGCTAGGAGATCACTGGATGTTTAGCGCAGCTGGTGCCGCCATGCGTAAACCCAGCTGCGGAGATGTCGATGCTTGGGTATTCATCAACCCCGGCGAGAAATCTCACGAACCATCGACTCCCCCTCAAACTTTCAAATGCAAAAAATAGCGAAGCAGATCCACCCGTCTAGTTGGTGGCTAATCGGAGGTGCGCTCGCACTAATAGCCGGAAGTGCCACAAACATCTGGACACCGATTGCAGTAGCTGTTTTTGCCATTTTTGCAATCCTGATATTCCGAGAAAACGCGACTTGGGCCCGGTCACTCGGTTTTTATCTAACTCTCGCCTCAGTCGTAGTGGCGGTGCGACTACTTTTCCGAATAGTGTTTTCGTTTTCCGAACCAGGTGCCGATGTCGCAATTTCAATGCCAAGGTTTCAACTAAACCTGGGTTTCACCGCAATTGAATTTCTTGGCAATGTATCTTGGCAGTCGCTTTATGGTGCTTTGCTGGATGGTTCAAGGCTCGCAGCAATCATTCTCGCAGTCGCAATATCCACAACACTGGCTAATCCAAGAAAGCTTCTGAAGTCTGCGCCAGGTGCGCTCTATGAAATTGCCACCAGCGTTTCGGTAGCCATCAACCTAGCGCCACAGCTAATCGAAAGTTTCAATCGCGTGCGTCGTGCTCGGCAACTTCGCGGAAAATCTCGACGCACCAGCCAACTTGCTGGAATCGTAATTCCAGTATTGGAAGACACCCTCGATAAATCACTACTTCTCGCCGCCTCAATGGATGCGCGCGGCTTTGGGCGCAGAGGCTCTCAAAGTTCGCGCGAACTTTTGGTAGCCAGAAGCCTTGGGCTAATCGGACTTCTCCTCAATCTGATTGGTATCTTCACGCTACTGAGCGGCTTCGGTACACAAATTGCAGTCGGACTAATTGTGCTCGGTCTTGCCTGTGCCGCACTCAGCGTGCGGATCACATCCAGACGCAAGGTTCGAACCAACCTGACCAAGCAGCCCAAATCAGTAACCGACTACGTAATTTGGCTAGTTCTGCTTTTGCTACTAATCGCAAACTTCGCGGGGTGGTTCCGTTGATCGAATTGAAGAATTTCAGCTTTAGCTACGGCATTAGCGAGACCCCAAACCTCAATCGCATCAATCTCAAGATTGACACTGGGCAATTCGTTCTGGTTTGCGGCGCGACCGGCAGCGGAAAATCGACCCTGCTAAAGGCCATGGTTGGCCTGGCCCCGCACTTCACCGGTGGTCGCGTCTCTGGCCAGAGACTTATCAATGACGTAGATCACACCAGCTCAATGCCTCACCAGACCGCGGAACTTATCGGTTATGTGAATCAGCAGCCCGAGGGTTCGTTTGTCGCAGAGACCGTAGAAGAAGAGCTGGCTTTCACGCTTGAGCAATTAGGGATCCCGATTCCAGAAATGAGAAAGCGGATTGATGCGGCAATTTCAGCGACTGGTCTTAGCGATCTTCGAGATAGAAAACTTACCGAGCTTTCTGGCGGCCAGCAACAGCGAGTTGCTATTGCTGCCGCACTTAGCGCCGGCCAAAAGCTCCTGATTCTGGATGAGCCCACCTCAGCCCTCGACCCACAGGCCGCACACGAGCTTCTTGAATTTATCCACGCGCTTTGCCGCAAAGAAAACCTGACCGCGATTGTTGCAGAACACCGAATCGAACGTCTAATTGATCTGGTGGATTCCGTAATCGTGGTCAGCAGCGATGGAACCGCCGACCACGGTCCTGCAGCCGAACAACTTTCGCGTTTTGAATTCGTTCCACCGCTTCTAAAGCTCGCACAACAAAAATCTTGGAAACCGCTACCGCTGTCAATTACCGCCGCTCGAGAATTCACCAAGGAAAACTGCGAATTCAAAAAATTGATTCACCCCGCGACCGAACAGCTCAGCATTCAGGAAAAAGGCTTGACGGTTAATTACGGTGCCACGACCGCACTGAACAATATTGAATTCTCCGCAGGCGCAGGAGAAGTAGTTGCAATCATGGGCGAAAACGGTTCGGGGAAAACTTCTTTGCTTTGGAAACTTCGCGAAGTGCTCACAGATACCGCTATGGTTCCACAGCAGGCATCCGATCTGCTATTTCTGAATTCACTCAGCCAAGAGTTTTGCGACTCGGATGAGATTGCCAATGTGGCAGCCACAGCCACCGCAAAACTTTTCGAAGAATTTGCCGGACGCCTTGACTCATCGATCCATCCACGCGACCTGAGCAGCGGACAGCAACTTGCCTTGGTGCTGGCTATGCAACTGGTTAAACCAGCCAGGGTCGTACTGCTCGATGAGCCAACTCGGGGGCTCGACTACTCCGCCAAGCAACAGGTGGCCGGAGTAATCCATAAGCTAGCGGCACAGGGAAAGACTGTTGTCTTCGCGTCGCACGATGTGGAATTTGTATCCCTAACCGCCAATCGAGTGGTTCAGTTATCCGCGGGCCAGGTGTTGAGCGATTCGCCGGTTGAGCAGGCGCTCTCCCACCGAGGACAATTGGCAACTCAAATTGCCCAGATCTACCAGATCGACGGGCTGATAGCGCTTGAGCAGGTAGCCACCGATGCATAGTCAGAGAATCATTTCTAAGGTTGCGATTGCGCTTGCGGGTTTGTCGTCGCTACTGATGTTTGCCTGGCCGCTTGTCATTGCCACGAATAACCAGAGCGAGAACGCGTTAGCCCAGTCTGTCTTCATTGCACTTATGCCGATCATCATCGTGCTCACGCTTGTCGAATTTGCCACCGGTGAAATTGGATCAAGGCAACTTGCGATCCTAGGCGTACTGACTGCTGTGAACGCCGTGATCCGGTTACTCGGCGCCGGGACTGCCGGTATCGAAACAGCATTCTTCTTGATCATTATTGGCGGTTACGTTTTCAGAAGCTCTTTCGGATTTATTCTGGGGAGCACTTCGATATTGGTATCCGCCTTACTCGGTGCAGGAGTTGGACCATGGTTGCCATTCCAAATGATGGCCGCGGGTTTGGTTGGTTTAGCTGCGGGCGCACTTCCAAGGTTCAAGAGAACTTCCGCTCAGGTGATTACCCTAATTGCGTTTGCAGTGATTGCTAGCTTTACCTATGGCGCCCTCATGACGCTGTGGAACTGGCCATTTCTTGCCGGTGCCGACAGCTCGGTCTCATACATCGGTGGGGCACCGCTACTAACCAACCTGACACAATTCTTGAAGTACGAACTTGTTACCGGCGGATTACTTTGGGATACCGGACGCGCGGTTACTACTTCAATACTTATTGCCTTAACGGCACCAGCCCTGCTCGCCACACTCAAACGTGCAGCCAACAGGGCTGGTTTCGAAAAACTTTCGAATTAGAAAGTCAGAGGTAGTACTACCAGTGCATCGAGTACAGCTGCAACCAAGGTAATAACCAAGAGCTTGAAGTTCATCTTGAATGTGTACTTCGACTCCCCGCGGCTCTGGTGCACAATCATTGCACCGACCATAGTTAGCGCAAGCCCAAGTGCAGCAGCCACACCAAGGTACTGAGCGAACTCTAGCCCTGGGATTAGCGCGACTGCAGGAGAAAGCACCACTCCGATTGCGCCTAGAACCTCAAGTAGACCAATCACACGGATCACTCCAATTGGAGTCTTTGCAGCCCAACCGAAACCAGCTGCCGCGAAGGCCTCCTTATTGCCCTTGAGCTTGAAGTTTCCAGCCTTCCAGAATGTGAGCGCTGCCCAAACTCCAAAGCCGATGCCTGCCAGTGCGATTACCGCTGAAATAACGCCGTTCATTGATTACCTTTCAAAGTATTGTCACAGGGATGTATCCCCCGTATGGTTATAAGTAAAGCAGTACTTGACAAATTTTGTCAAGTGGGGCTTTACAAAAATTGGTAATCGACCTAGAGGCGGTGTTCAGCGTGGAGATCAAAGCGAAATTTGAGCGTCAGGGTGACCAGTGGCGAGTCGAAGTGCCAGAACTGGGCAACTTTGTCACCACCGCTAAGCGTCTAGACAAGGCCACCGAACAGATCAAAGACCTGGCCTGCGCCACCTCTGGCGAAGAGCGATGCAACGTCATTATCAAGGTCGAGGCCATCATGCCCGGCATCATTTGCGACCTAGAGACTGCACAAGAGAAGTCTCGCGAAGCCCTGCGTCTTCAAGAGGAGGCATCTGCAGAAATTCGCGATGTTGTCTCACGCATGCGCGACGAAGGTTTGACCATGCGTGACATAGCCGTACTGTTGGGAGTCACTCCCCAGCGCGTGGCACAGCTTGCGCCATGCCCTACAGACGACTAATTACTAGACCCGCCACTGCGGAAGTCGCCAACCGAAAACCATCACGGCAACGCGCACCAAAATAATCACCAACGAAGCCAACGCAACCGAAACAACAGCTGGCCAGTTGAGCCAGAATCCAATCACAACAATCCAACTTCCGCCGAAACCAACCACCGTGTAAGGCTGGTGATCGGCAAAAGCTCGAGGAATTTGATTCGTGAAAATGTCTCGCAAAATTCCACCGAACACAGCCGTCATGACACCCATGATTACCGCAACAATTTCCGGGGTGCCGCTCGTCAAAGCAATTTGAGTACCGCTTGCAGCGAACACACCAAGACCAATCGCGTCAGGCCACTGCATTGCCCGCTCGGTGAATTCCAAGTGACGCCCGCGGACAAAAACAAAAGCAAGCACACAGAAAATCAGAATCGCCCAGATCCACCAGTCGTTCTGCACCCAAAACAAAGGTCTGCGATTCAACAAAATATCGCGAAGAGTACCGCCACCAAAAGCTGCAACCGCGGTGACCATACAAACACCGACAACGTCGAGCTTCTTTCGAGCCGCCTCAATCAAGCCAGATAGCGCAAAGCCAATCGTGCCAATGATTTCAAAAGGCAAGCCAAAGTTTGCGGTCCACCAGCTCAACGGGTTCATTACTTGACCGGTTCTCCATACTGATTAGCCCCTGGAGAGCTGTCCTTCACCAGAGCCACTAGCAAGATAATCCAGCCAATCACCGGCAAGAAAATCCAGAAGAGGTTAGCCCCGGATTTTCCAGTGTCGTGAAGTCTTCTGAAGGAAATAGCAAGTGAGGGAATAAGTGTGGCCAAACTCCAGAGGTTCTCAAGAGCACCAGGATTGCGCCATCCGTTCTCGTCCAGCGAACCCGGATTGATGATGCCGGCGGCAGTGCTGACAAGCGCCGTGAACAATACCGAGTACCAGAACGCACTGCGACGGCTGCGCGCCTTGAATACCGCGTAGTTCTTGAAGTATGACTTGATGGCTTCGCCGAAATTCATGATTCCCCTGACTGGATTTACTACTCCAGTCTAGGCAACTAGCGCTCTTCGGCTTCCCAGTCCTGACTGCCGTACTCGGTGTCTGGATAAGCGGTATTTGGCGAATATCCGTGCGGGCCAGAGTGCATGTCACCCTCTGACATTTGGGCGGATGGACCAGGCTTGCTTGATCCGGAAAACAAGGCTGTGAGTATCGAGAGCAATATTTTCAACATGCCTAAAGAATGAACCTAACCACTGACAATAGAGAGGATTGCCATTGCTTACTACAATTGTGGTAACTAGACCAAAGGAGTTAACCGTGGCAACAGTGTCAGTCCGAATTGATGAGGACTTGGTGAACGCCGCTAGGAAGGCCGCCGCAAGCGAATTCCGCACTATCCAAGGTCAAATTGAGTTCTGGGCAAAAGTAGGACGAGCAGCTCTTGATAATCCTGACCTACCCGTTGAATTCGTAGTAGATGCACTCCAAGGTCTAGCTACTCCGCGCGAAGAAACCAAGCCATTCGTCCCAAGATCAGCCAAGTGACAATTGCTTGGGAAGTCAGAACTACCAACCGGTTTGCTCGGGTTTATAAACGGCTAAACGCTTCAACTGCTGCGGCAGTAGACGACGCAGTCTCTGCGATATCTGCTGAACCTGAAATTGGTGAAAAGAAAACTGGGGACCTAGCGAGGCTGTGGGTTTACAAATTCAAACACCAAGGCCAGCTGTTTTTACTTGGATACACAAAAGACAATGAAATCTGCGTCATTTACTTGGAAGCAGTTGGATCTCACGAAAACTTCTACAAGAAATTGAAAAGTTAAAGCTTGCCATCCCCAAAGGTGTGCATGACTTCCGAGATCTCAACCTCATAGCCGTCGTACCACTCGGCATATCTCTTTTTAGCCAGGCGATGGACTTCGTCCATCCGAAAAACCTGCAGCGAGTCTTGATCTTTGAAGTAGTAGTCCACCCGGATGGTATGACCGTCTGGGGATAGCCATTTGTTCTTCTTAATGAAGCCAGGGTTTGCAATAGCGCGAGCCATGATCTCGTCATCTAGCTCAACGAATTCGTCGTTTTTAGTGTGCTGACGAAAAATGAAAGTTGCGACAATCATGCCTGCACCAATCTGCAGCCCTCGGACTCCAACTTTTCTAAAGCTGATTTAGAACTTTCGGCAGCGACCCCGGTAATCAAATCGGTGAGCACTCGCACCTCAAAACCTGCCTTGCGAGCATCAAGTGCAGATGCGAGCACACAGTAGTCGGTAGCTATTCCGCAAACATCGACCTCCGAAACATCAAGCGCTGATAAAACACTTGCAATTGCTCGGCCGTCAGACGTGGTGCCTTCAAACAAGGAATAGGCAGGCTTACCCTGCCCCTTTTCGACGTGAATATCGATGAGGCTGGAATCTAGGTTCGGGTGATAGTCGGCTCCTGGGCTGCCCGCCACACAGTGCACCGGCCAACTATTCACCCAGTCAGGATCCGAGCCAGGCACCGCGAAGTGCCCACCGTTGTTGTTGTCGGCATCGTGCCAGTCACGTGAGGCAATAACAAAGTCATAGTCCGACTTGTGATCACGCAGATATTCAGTGACGCGCTGAGCTACTGAAGCTCCGCCGGCACAGGCAAGCGAACCACCTTCGCAGAAGTCATTCTGGACATCGATTATCAGTAACGCGCGACTCACTCGACCACTGTATAGGCTTGCCTGCTGTGAGTGCAGAAATAAACGAGCCGAAATTAGGGCACACCTTCTTCGAAGACCTGCAAGCAATTCTGACCAGCGCACTCATCGCCGCACTGGGCATCTACCTACTGCAGTCATCCCACGTGGTCACCGGTGGCTCTGCAGGTCTTACCCTGCTTCTCAGCCAAAAGCTCAACTGGACTTTCTCTATCGCCTATCCCCTGGTCAGCATTCCATTCATGGCATTGGCCTTGTGGCGTCGAGGTGCCCGTTTCACAATCAAGTCGGTTCTAACAATTGGCACGCTTTCCCTCTTCAACTTTTTCATGCCACAGCTACTTGACCTAAGCTCGATCCAAAGCTGGTTCGGCGCCATCTTGGGAAACCTGTTACTCGGTGTTTCCATGTTGATTATGTTCCGGCATGGAACCAGTCTTGGCGGATTCAACGTAATTGCCCTAATCGCACAGGACAGGTTCAAGTGGAAAGCCGGTTACGTGCAGATGGCACTTGATGCACTAGTGGTGATCGGATTCGCGCTGAGCGATTTCAGCTGGTCAGCCGTCTGGGCAATAATCGGCGCTGTGACTCTGAACTTTGTGCTCGCAACCAATCACCGTCCTGACAGGTACATTGCAGGTTAAATTTAGAAAAGCCCACCAATTCTGGTGAGCTTTTCTTAATGGGATGGTGGAGATGTTAGCCAGCACGCTGGCAACAATCTCCTCCTTCACTCAGAGCACGCATGCAAGCATGCGCCTCTTCGCTCCGGTGGAGATGGGGGGAATTGAACCCCCGTCCAAAACAATGATCATGGCACTTCTACGGGTGTAGCTTCACTGTGGTTCTGCTCGGCTCCGGCACTAGCGTGAAGCTTCATATCCGACGAGCCCAGCCTGAGTTTGAGTCCCGAGTAGCCCTAAGGCGTAACTACTCAGCGAGATTTCTAAATGACGCCAGGCTCCGAAACGAAATCACATTCGGTCTGACGGACTCGGGCTAGCTTAAGCAGCTAGGGCGAAGTCGGCGCTGTTTGATTTGGCACCTATAGTTTTGCAGCGGACATTAACGAGTTGACGCTACATTCTCGACCCGCTTCTTCCAGTCGCAATTGCACTGTCGAAACCGATCATCCCCATATTGAGTTATCAAACACCTCTTGCGAGGCTCTATAAGAGTAAGCCTTGCTGACGACATTCGCCAGAGCGGGGGCCTGTGAAAAGACTTAGAGTTCCTTGCGGACCAACCAGCCGAATTCCTTGCCCATGTCGCGGTATGGAGTAAAGCCATGCTTTTCATAAAGACTCCATGGCCCCCGGTAGTTCTGCTTGCTGCTGTCATCAGCTGGCGCAGGGCGGGCTTCAACCTCGGCAAAAGCCTTTGCGGTGAGATCCTGAATTGCGAATTGAAGTAAGTCATTGGCAATTCCCCTGCCGCGGTGGTTCTCGTCAACGACGAAGCAAACAATTCGAGCAAGCTTTTCTTCAGCCTCTGGAAGATTGAAAAGTTTGGATTCTCCGGCTGCACACCAGCCGACAACTTGGTCACCTTCGTAAGCGAGGTAGCCCTGCATTTTTCCTTCAGAGATGTTGTCGCAAGAAGATTTACGAAGGATTGGCTTTGGATCAGATTCGCCATCCCATTGAGGTTGACTGTTCAGATAGGTCTGACAGTAGCAGCCATCCCATTCAGGGTCGTTGGCAAAGGCGCGGTGATCGAAGAAGTCAAGAAATCCGTGGAGGTCATCGGTTTCTAAAGCCTTGATGTTTACCAATCTTTACCCTTAGTCGACATTGCGCGATCCGATTCGCGCTTGTCCTGTTGTTCCTTCAAGGTTTGACGCTTGTCGTATTCCTTCTTGCCTCGAGCAAGTGCGATTTCGACTTTGGCGTAACCATCTTTGAAGTAGAGGCTCAGCGGCACGAGCGTGTAGCCGCTCTCCTTGATTTTCCCTGCAAGCTTGTTGATTTCGATGCGGTTCAGAAGTAGTTTGCGCTTGCGACGAGTGCCAACGTTGTTCCAGGTTCCCTGAGTGTATTCGGGGATGTGGACATTCTCGAGCCAAACTTCGCCGCGTTCTATTGAGGCGAAACCATCGATAAGAGACGCGCGACCGGCACGTAACGACTTCACTTCGGTGCCAGACAAAACCATGCCGGCTTCGTAGACATCTTCGATGTGATAGTCGTGGCGCGCTTTGCGGTTGCTGGCAACCACTTTCTGTCCACGTTCTCTAGGCATAAGAAACCTATATTCGCAGATAGCGGCGAATTGCTAAACCACTGGCGATGGCGGCAAGCACGATACCGACACCGATAAGGATCGGTACCACTATCAAGGCGTCGGTTAGCCCGACGAAGTTTGTGAACGGCAACTTGCTTGCCAGATAGCCCTGCACGAAAAACTGGACCACACCTATAACCGCTGCACTTGCGAGCACAGAGCCGATTACCGCAGCAAATACTCCCTCAAGGATGAACGGGGTCTGGATGTAGGTGTTGCTTGCACCCACGAGCCTCATGATTCCTAGCTCACGGCGGCGGGCAAAGGCGGATAGTCGGATTGTGGTGGAAATCAGAAGTGCGGCCGAAATCAACATCAGGCTGGCGATTGCGATTGCAGCGATGCTGGCGGCATTCAAGATTCCAAAGATCTGATCGAGGTAGGTGCGCTGGTCGCGGACTTCCTCAACTCCAGCAAATCCGGTGAAGCTCTCGGTGATGATTGCGCTCTGGTTTGGATCCTTGAGCTTTACCCAGTAGGTCTCGTTTAGCTGGCTGGCCTTGACGTATTTAGCGACGGCGTTGCCTTTGAACTGCTGCTGGAACTTCTCGTATGCCTGGTCGTGATTCTCGAAGTAGAACTTGTCCACGTAAGTGGCAAGCGTTGGTGAATTCAACTGGGTTTCAACAGCAGCTTTGAGGTCTGCAGTCGACTCCCCCTGCGGGCAAGAATCTGACGGAGATACATCACTACACATGTAGATGGCAACCTGCGCCTTGTCATACCAGTAGGTCTTCATCTGGCCAATTTGCATCTGCAGAAGCGAAGCTGTCCCAACAAAAGTCAATGAAATAAAAGTGACCAGAATCACAGAGATAAGCATTGAAATGTTGCGTCGAAGTCCCTGACGAACTTCGTTCATTATGTTGCGCATTAGTTGTAACCAGCCGATCGTTGGTCACGAACAATTTTGCCTTGACTCATTTCAACAACACGTTTTTGGAAGCGGTCGACAATTCCGCGGTCATGTGTGGCCATTACCACCGTGGTGCCGTTTTGGTTGATGCGGTCGATGAGCGCCATGATTTCATCGCTGGTCGCCGGGTCTAAGTTTCCAGTTGGCTCATCTGCAAGTAACAGTGCAGGTTTGTTCACGATTGCTCGCGCTAGAGCCACGCGCTGCTGCTCACCACCGGAAAGCTCACTTGGAAGTCGGTCTGCCTTTTCATGCAGTCCAACCATGCGAAGCACATCTGGGACTGCCTCTTGCACAAAGCCAGGAGACTTACCAATCACCTCAAGACTGAAGGCGACGTTTTGCGCGACAGTCTTGTTTGGGAGTAGGCGGAAATCTTGAAA
>JACCDQ011545121.1_pt1 | contig 16525 bp, 15 predicted proteins | sample 7446031 | NCBI WGS metagenome assembly JACCDQ01 (sample SAMN15323442, study PRJNA562643) | freshwater metagenome | isolation source: river surface water | place: USA:Blue River Watershed | collected 2017-08-17
AAGTGGCTAGTAACGACAAAACCCAACACCGAGTCTCCGAGAAATTCGAGACGTTCGTTGTTGGGTGTATTGCCATGCTCGTAAGAATACGAACGGTGAGTTAGTGCGAGCTTTAGTAGATCGCGATCGATTTCAACGCCGAGCTTTGCGCTCAGTTCGTCGAGTTTCATTTAACTAACTCGAGTGAATTAGGCGTCAGCGACCTTGCGGCCCTTGTACTCCATGAACAATGCGGTGCCGTTTGAGTCGGTAACAACCTTTGCGCGGTGAGGAAGGCTGTAAACAACCTTGCCGTTCTCGATGGTCTTTACCAAGGCAATCGGTGCTGCCTTCCACTGCGAGCGGCGTGCGTGAGTGCGGCTGCGGCTGAGGCGTCTCTTTGGTACTGGCATGTCAATCTTCCTTAAGCTTTTTCAGTTCGTTCCACCGCGGATCTACCGCAGCTTCGTGAACGTGGTGGGGGTTGTCTGCTAACCGTTCCCCGCAATCCGCGCAAAGACCTAAACAATCTTTTTTACAAATTGGTTGGAATGGGAGGCTTAGAACCACCGCATCTAAGATGACCTGTTCAAGATCGATATTCTCGTCTTCAATAGCGAAGTCATCTTCGTTGGTTAAAGAATAGGCGAAAAGTTCTTGGAAATCCACCTCAACCGGGATGGTGACCGGGTCGAGACAGCGGCTGCACTCGGCTTTAGCCTCCGAAAACACCTCACCGGTGGCCAAAATGCCCTCGTGGACCGACTCGAGACGAAGGTCTACGTCCATCTCCTCACCTGCAGGAATGGCTGCCATGCCGTTGCCCATAGCCTCAGGCACGTCTAATTCCAGGCGATGCACCCGCATTTGGCCCGCTTTGTGCATTAGGTCATGCACGCTGAGCTGGTAAACCGACTTAGTCATTAGCGCTTGGCCTTAAGGGCCTTTACCACGGCCGAAGGAACGTACTTGTCGACAGATCCGCCAAGTTCGGCCACCTGCTTGACCAGGCTGCTGGAGACAAAACCCTGTGATGGGTCGGCTGGCAGGAAGATGGTCTCGACTGCAGCTAGGTCGCGGTTCACGCGGGCCATCGGCAATTCGTACTCTAGGTCTGCGTTGTTTCGAACACCCTTGATCAGCACAGAGGCGCCGACCTTCTTGCAGTAGTCGACCAGTAGGCCGCTGTCCATGGTGGCGACAATTACCTTGGCTTGCTTGCTTGACGGGAACGCCTTACCGAAGCGGGCAGCCTCGCTGAAGCTTGCCTCGATTAGCGAGACGCGCTCATCGCTAGTGAAAAACGGAGTCTTGGCCGGGTTGTGCACCACAACGATGTGGAGTTCGTCAAACAAGCTGGCCGCACGAGCAGCAATGTCGAGGTGGCCGAAAGTAATCGGGTCGAAACTACCCGGGTAGACAGCGATTTTTGGCATGTCTAAAGGGTATTAGTTTTTAGCCAGGTTGTCTTGGGCGGTTTTCTCAATGTCATCCAGTGCCGCGGCTAATACTTGATGTTTTTCCAAGGTTGGATCAGCCGCGAACAACTCCTCCACCTGATTACGGGCATCCTGAATTAAATCGGCATCGCGAATGACCCGAAGCAACTTGAGGCTGCTTCGACCACCCGATTGATTACTTCCGAGGACATCTCCCTCGCGACGAAGTTCGAGGTCTATCTCACTCAACTTAAATCCGTCGAGGGTGCTGGCAACGGCGGTAACTCGTTCAAGCGCGACACTCCCCGGCTCTGCGGCTGTGAGCAGCAAACACAATCCAGCATTGCCGCCACGACCGACTCGACCGCGTAACTGATGTAACTGACTGATACCAAACCGGTCCGCGTCGAGCACGACCATCACGGTAGCGTTCGGCACATCGACACCAACCTCGATGACAGTTGTCGAAACCAAAACATCAATCTCGCGATTTGCGAATCGAGTCATGACGTCTTCTTTTTCTTCGGAAGACAATCTGCCGTGAAGAGCTTCGATGCGAAGGCTGGAAAGCACAGGAATATGTCTGAGCGCGTCCACCATACCGACGACAGTCGCCAAAGCCGGGGCGCCCTCCTCCGGTTCATTTTCTTCAGCAGAAGTCTTTTCGCTGTCATCGATGCGAGAGCAAACCACAAACGCTTGACGTCCATTGGCAACTTCCTCGGCGATGCGACTCCAGGTTCGAGCAACCAGCGCAGACTGTGACTGTTGCACCACGTGCGAGGTTATTCCCTGGCGACCCGCCGGTAGTTCAGTCAGCGTGGAGATGTCTAGGTCTCCGAACACGCTCACGGCAAGGGTGCGTGGAATCGGAGTTGCAGTCATGGTGAGCACGTGCGGTGGCTGCTTGCCTTTCAAACGCAAGGCTTCACGCTGCTCCACACCGAAGCGATGCTGCTCGTCAATCACGATAAGACCCAGGTCAAAGAACTCAACCTTCTCGGAAATTAGTGCGTGCGTGCCAACCACGATCTGTGCCTTGCCGCTGACTATTTGCAGGAGTGCACGCTTGTGATCCGCGGTCGACATCTGACCGGTCAGCAGAGTGAGTCCGAGCTGGCCGGCGAGATCATCGCCTAGCGTTTTACGAATCGAACGAAGGTGTTGTGCGGCGAGTACCTCGGTTGGGGCAAGCAAGGCAGACTGCCCGCCACTCTCGGCAACCGCGAGCATCGCGCGCACAGCAACAAGAGTCTTACCGGAACCTACTTCACCCTGGAGCATTCGATGCATCGGGTGCTGCTGAGCCAAGTCTTCGAGAATCTGATTTCCAACCTCGACCTGCCCCTTGGTCAATGTAAACGGAAGGGACTCATCAAATTCTTCGAGAATTTTGCCGGCCGTGCGCGAAGTTGCGGTGATGGTTTTATTCTCGAGACGTCGCTTGAGCAGTGTGCCCTGCAATAAAAATGCCTCGTGGAATCGAAGGGTATCCCGAGCCATTTGCCAGTCGTGCGTGACAGCCGGTTGGTGAACGTCACGGATTGCCTTATCCAAACTCAACAATTTGTTTTTCTTTATGACCTCGGCAGGCAGTTCATCTTCAATTGGTGGAAGCACATCGAGCAAGACCCCAACCGCGCGTTGAATCATCCATGTCGAAACTTTCGAAGCAGCCGGATAGATCGGAATCGGCAAGTCTGCCCATTTCTTGGCATCTTCATCGCTAATGTCCTCAGGAAAAAGTTCATAGTCGGGATGAGATAGCTGAAGTTTGCCCTGATACGACGTAATCTTGCCGGCGAAAAGACCGCGAACTCCCGGCTTCAATTCTTTGGCGCGCCAGGCCTGATTGAAGAAAGTCAAAGAGAGAAAACCTTCGCCATCTGTAATGCGTACCTCGAGAATGTTTCCGGCCTTGCCACGCATGTAGCGTTCGCGAACATCGACGACATCAGCCACCACAGTTGCGGCTTCGTCCGGTGGCAAATCAGCGATAGGGGTCAGCTCTCCCCTGACCGAGTATCGACGAGGAAAGTGCTGGAGCAAATCACTCACGGAAATCAGCCCTAGGTGCTTTGCAAATGCCTTTGCCGTGCGGTCACCAAGGTAGGTAACCAGTGAGTCTTCGGGCAGCAGCATGCTTCAATCTTTGTCGACAGGTTAGGCTTGGCGACAAATGACACGAATTATCGGTGGCGTAGCGGGCAGCCTAAAACTTGCCTCGCCAGCCAAAAGCACCAGACCTACTAGCGACCGCATTCGCGAGAGCATCTTCAGCCGTCTTGAATCTAGAGGCGCAATCGAAGAGGCTCGCGCACTCGACCTTTATGCCGGCACCGGCGCGCTCGCACTCGAGTCACTTAGCCGTGGTGCTAAGTCAGCCCATTTGGTAGAACGAGATGGCAAGGCGGCCGCCGTTTGCATTCAAAATGCCAACACAATTCAGCGCGCACTCGAAAAGCAAGGCATCGAGGTTTTCACAAAGATCATCAATAAATCGGTGGGTTCATTCTTAGCCGGCGACAGCGCGGAGTATGACTTAGTTTTTATCGATCCGCCATACGAGATTGAAAACGAACAGGTCGAAACCGAGCTCGAGGCACTTCTGCCGCGACTCAGCAAGGGTGCAGTAGTAATTGTCGAGCGTTCAAGTAGATCCGGCGAACTTACTATTCCTGCCGGCTACGAATTCGAAGAGAAGAAAAACTACGGCGATACCGACGTCAGCTGGCTAGCGAAAAACTAGTTACTTTACGTGGCGCTCGACCGGACCCACGTAAACCTGCTGTGGGCGGCCAATCTTGGTAGATGTGTCTGTCATCATCTCGCGCCAGTGCGCAATCCAACCAGGCAAACGACCAAGGGCGAAAAGCGGAGTGAACATGTGCGGCGGGAAGCCCATCGCCTTGTAAATCACACCACTGTAGAAGTCGACGTTTGGGTATAGCTTGCGCTCCACGAAGTATGAGTCCGAAAGCGCTGCCGCTTCTAGCTCCTTCGCGATGTCCAACAGTGGGTCGTCGATTCCGAGGTCGGATAGCACCGAGTCGGCGGTCTTCTTTACGATCTTGGCGCGAGGGTCGAAACTCTTGTAAACACGGTGACCGAAACCCATAAGACGGATGCCGTCTTCCTTGTTCTTCACGCGGTCGACGTAACGCTGCACCGATTCGCCGCTTTCGCGGATGTAAGTCAGCATGTCGATGACTGCCTCGTTTGCGCCACCGTGCAGCGGTCCAAAGAGAGCGTTGATACCTGCAGAAACTGAGGCGAATAGGTTTGCCTGGGTAGATCCAACAAGTCGAACGGTCGAAGTAGAGGCATTCTGCTCGTGATCCGCGTGCAATGTGAACAAAGTATCTAGCGCCTTGGTGACGACAGGATTCTGCGTGTATTCCTCAGCCATGTTGCCAAAACTCAAACGCAAGAAGTTCTCTACATAGCTAAGCGAGTTGTCTGGGTAGAGCAAAGCCTGACCTAGCGAGTTCTTGTGCGCATAGGCAGCAAGTACTGGGAACTTCGCCAAAAGTCGAATTGTAGAAAGCTCAACTTGAGCAGCGTCGTGCGGGTTTAGCGAGTCTTGGTAAAAAGTCGAAAGCGCAGATACGCCAGCAGAAAGCACAGACATCGGGTGCGCGTTCTGTGGCATTGCGTGGAAGAGATTCTTCAAGTCTTCGTGCACGAGAGTGTGACGGCGAATACGGTCTTCGAAATTACCGAATTCGGTCGCGTTTGGAAGCTCACCGTAAATCAATAGGTAAGCGTTCTCTAGGAAACTCTTCTCACCTGCAAGCTCTTCGATTGGGTAACCGCGGTAACGCAGGATGCCCTTCTCGCCATCGATGAAGGTGATCGCCGAACGAGTCACCGCGGTGTTTACGAAACCGAGGTCGAAAGTGTTTAGACCGGTTGCAGATGCGAGCTTAGAAATGTCCAGCGCTGAGTGTCCGTCGGTGGCCTGAATGATTGGCAGTGACGTGGTCTGATCACCAACGGTGATGATTGCTGCGGTCGAGTTTTGCTCGGTCAAAATCAGGCTCCTGTGGCTTCTTGATACGTCTAAAGCCTAACCGCATTACGTAGACGGTTAGCTGCTTCCTCAATCTTGGCGTCGGTCGCAGTTAGGGAAAAGCGAACATGCTGGGTGCTGTGCTCGCCGTAGAAGGTACCCGGAACCACGACTATTCCCAGATCTGCCATGCGGTCTACGGTCTTCCAGCAGTCTTCCCCGAGGGTAGCCCAGAGGTAAAGACCAGCCTGGCTATCACTCAACTCGAAACCGTAGCCTCGGACCGCGGCAAGCAGGATTTCGCGGCGTTCGCGATACAACTCTTTTTCAATTGCCACGTGCTCATAGTCCCCGAGGGCAACAGTCATTACTTTTTGCATCGGTGCCGGGGTATTCAACCCCGCGTGCATGCGAAGGTTTACCAAACCCTTGACTAGTTTTGCGTCGCCAACAGCAAATGCCGCGCGATAGCCGGCGAGGTTTGATTGCTTACTAAGTGAGTAACAAACCAGAATGCCCTCATGAGAATCGCCACAGACGCGCGGATCGAGTGCAGACGGGATTAGCTTCTCTGACCAGTCATCCCATCCGAGTTCCGCGTAGCACTCATCACTAGCCAGCAGAGCGCCGAGTTCTCGAGCGCGATCCACTGCCGCCTTGAGCTCGTGAACATCAAAGACGCGACCGTCTGGATTGCCAGGTGAGTTAATCCATACCAGTTTGGTATTGGTTGGCCACTTTGCCGGATCGTCTTCTGAAACTATTTCTGCACCGCAGAGTGCTGCCCCGACAACATAAGCGGTGTAGGCAACCTTTGGTTGTACAACTACATCGCCAGGGCCGAGACCCATCAAAAGAGGTAGGAAAGAAATAAGTTCCTTCGAACCGATGGTCGGCATGACCTGATCTGGAGTAAGTCCTTCTACGCCACGACGACGTGCAAACCATTCGACAACAGCGTTCTTGAATTCCGGAGAACCGCCGGTAGATGGATATCCAGGGGCATTTGACGAAGCGTTTAGCGCTTCTTGAATGATTGATGGCGTTGGATCGACAGGAGAGCCAACGGAAAGATCAACCGCACCACGTTCATGCAACGCCGCTTTTGCGGAAAAAGGCTTTAGCTGTTCCCAGGGATATTCGGGAAGTCGATCAAACAAATTACTCAGCCTGAGGTGGAAGAGCCTTGATCAGCTCGTGGTCGTCTTTGATCAAACCAACCTTGGCTGCACCGCCAGGCGAACCTACGGTGTTAAAGAATTCGACATTGGCCTTGTAGTAATCCGCCCACTGAGAAGGTAGGTCGTCCTCGTAGTAAATGGCCTCAACTGGGCAAACCGGCTCGCAGGCACCGCAGTCCACGCATTCATCCGGGTGGATGTACAGCATGCGGTCGCCCTCATAAATACAGTCAACCGGGCACTCTTCAATGCAGGCCTTGTCTTTGACATCTACACATGGAAGCGCAATAACGTAAGTCACGAGTTCTCTCTTTCTGCGTCCAGTTTAACGGTGACCGGCTGCGCTTCGGCGCCAGTTGCCCGGGTGTAGTCGAGGGAAAAGCATGATGACCGCACAGATAATGATGGAACCGTAGGCCCAGGTGTCGCCGAGCTGGTTGCCGAGGATAAGCACTTCTCCCCCGGGTTGTTTTTGTGCGAGCCAAAAAACAGTTCCAATAAAAACCAGCGAGGTTAGGTAGAGCGCACCTCTGGAATTGCGCATCAATCGAAGTGCCAGGGTTAGTGCGAAAACCATAGTCAATGCAACTACTAGGCCAATCGGGAATGCCGAACTATCTGTGGTCTTAATCGAGTGCAAAAGTGTGCCGGCGAGGCCGAGCAAAATGCCAAGCGGCGTGGCCCAAAAGATGGTCAGTAGCGGACGTAGCAAAACCAGCGGACTTGGATTAGCTTTGCGAAGTCTTTCTGGCGCGTCGTAACGAATCTCTTTTCCGCGAACGACTGAATACGTTTCGGGCAGAATGACTACCTGCGATGCGTGCGCTTCGAGAGCAGCCTTCTTGATAGGCGCGGTCTTTGCTCCACCAACCTCGACGTCGAATCGTTCACCATTTTCCGCTATGACCCAGAACTGCGGGCCCTTACCTTTGCGTGCGCGACGGTACTGACGCAAGGCCATTGCAGTTGCCTGGTGCGCCATCTTGTGGTCCGGGTGTCCGAATCCACCCTTCGCGTTGTAGGTGATTACTGCATCTGGCTTGAAATCTTTGATGACGTTAAAAATATCTTCGGCGATCACCGCGGTGCCGGCTGCCGCCAAAGACATTTCGTCTACGCGATGTTTCTTGGTCGGTTTACCCATCGCGTTAATGCGCATTCCGCTATCTAGGAATTTACGAGTGCCCGCAAAGGAGTGATGAAGTTTGCCGCCGGCTTGCTTGAAGGCATCGAATGCCACGCGCAATTCTCCGGCTCGGAAGGCACCCATGGAAGAAAGTTGACCCTCTAGACCTTTGAGCTCTTCGAGCTTCATCTTGCCGCGCTCACCTCGAGTAAGGGTGAGTACGTAGACCTCGCCGCCCGATTGCAACCGATCTGCAATCACGTGTCCGGTAAAAAGACTCTCGTCGTCAGGGTGTGCGTGGACGATTAAGGTCCTGCGAGAAGCGAGAGTCGGCTTTGCCATGTGTCTACTTTAAGCGAGGCGAGCGAGGTCCGCTTGGCACTGAATGCTTGACAACTTAGGTTTGCCTAACTTAGGCTCACCTTAGTTCCCGAAACTCGGCTGATACCGAGCAGAAAGGCTAGAAATTGCTAGCAAACTTCGTCATTGGATTCCGCGAAGGCCTCGAGGCCGCCCTCATCATCGGCATTCTTGCCGCTTACCTGGTCAAATTAGGACGACGCAGTGAGTTTCCAAAACTTTGGACCGGAGTCGCAGCCGCAATCGCTCTTTCGATCGGCGTCGGTGTAGTCCTTGGAGTTCTGGTGGAGAACGTGCCAGAGGGAACCAATGAATTCATCGCTGGTGTGACCAGCATTCTCGCGGTGGTCTTCGTGACCTGGATGATTTTCTGGATGGCCAAGCAATCGCGAGCCTTGAGTAAAGAACTCAGAAACCAGGTAGACCAGGCAGAAAAAACTGCTTGGGCCATGGCTGGTGTGGCCTTCCTCGCTGTAGTTCGCGAAGGTATCGAAACTTCAGTATTCCTCTGGAGTTCATCTCGTGCCGCTGGAGCAGATACCCAGCCACTGATTGGTGCGATTCTTGGATTTGCAGCCGCAACCGTACTCGGCTACCTGATTTACCGCGGAGCGGTCAAACTTAATCTCTCAAAGTTCTTTGCCTACACAGGTGCGTTCTTGATCGTGGTGGCAGCAGGAATTCTCGGATACGGAGTTCACGAGCTTCAAGAAATTGGGTTGCTTCCATTCCTGACCGCAACCACTTATGACCTGACCGGAGTTATTGAGCCTGGTGGAGTTATCGACACATTCTTGCGTGGCACCATTAGTTTCCGAGCAGCGCCTTCAAATCTCGAGACTGTGCTCTGGTTTGCTTACCTAATTCCAACCGCGGTGCTTTACTACCGCGGCACAAAAACCAAGAACTAGCGGACTAATTAGTCCCCTGCGCGCTTACGCTGTGAAGCGAGACGTGCGCGCACGTTGGGGTCAAGTTCAACCTTGCGAATTCGAGTCGCTTCTGGAGTAACCTCGACGCACTCATCTTCGCGAGCAAACTCAAGACACTCTTCTAGCGAAAGCTTCTTCGGCGGAGTCAACGACTGGAATTCATCAGATGAAGCGGCACGCATGTTGGTGAGCTTCTTTTCCTTGGTGATGTTAACTTCCATGTCGTCGGCGCGAGAGTTCTCGCCAACAACCATTCCGCCGTATACCTCTTCGGTTGGCTGAACGAAGAAGCTGCCGCGCTCTTGCAATGCAATCATCGCGAACGGAGTGGCTACACCAGCGCGGTCTGCAACCATAGATCCGTTTTGACGGGTAACGATTTCGCCGGCCCAGGGCTCGTAGCCAGCAGAGATTGCGTTAGCGATTCCAGTGCCCTTGGTGGTGGTCAGGAATTCGGTGCGGAAACCAATCAGACCTCGGCTTGGCACTAGGAACTCCATGCGAACCCAACCGGTTGAGTGGTTAATCATGTTCTTCATACGGCCCTTACGAGCAGCCATTAGCTGAGTAATAGCGCCTAGGAATTCCTCAGGTACGTCGATGGTCAGGTCTTCAACTGGCTCGTGAACCTTGCCGTCAACCTTCTTGGTAACTACCTGTGGCTTACCTACGGTGAGCTCGTAGCCTTCGCGACGCATCTGCTCAACCAAGATGGCAAGAGCAAGCTCGCCACGGCCCTGTACTTCCCAGGCGTCTGGACGCTCGGTAGGAAGAACCTTGATCGATACGTTACCGATTAGCTCGCGGTCTAGGCGGTCCTTAACCAAACGAGCGGTGACCTTTGCACCCTTGACACGACCGGCCATAGGTGAGGTATTGATACCGATTGTCATCGAGATGGCTGGGTCGTCTACGTGAATAAGTGGAAGTGCTCGAACGTCGTTCGGGTCTGCCAAAGTTTCACCAATTGTGATGTCTTCGATTCCGGCAACAGCAACGATGTCACCAGGGCGAGCTTCTTCGGTCGGGAAGCGCTCAAGCGCCTTGGTCTTTAGAAGTTCGGTGATCTTTACAGTCTGAGTGGTGCCGTCGTGACGAACCCAAGCAACCTGCTGACCCTTCTTTAAAGTGCCGTTGTAAATACGAAGTAGCGCAAGACGACCGAGGAACGGCGAGGCATCCAAGTTGGTTACGTGAGCCTGCAGTGGGTGCTCGTCGTCATACTTAGGAGCAGGGATGAACTTCATGATTGCTTCGAACAAAGGCTCTAGGTCTTCGTTGTCAGGAAGTGTTCCATCGGCTGGCTTGTTTAGCGAAGCAGCTCCCGCGCGACCCGATGCGTAAATAACCGGTAGATCAAGAATCGAGTCGACGTCCAGGTCTGGAACATCTTCATGAATGTCTGAGGCAAGACCTAGAAGCAGGTCGTGAGTTTCTTCGACAACCTCGTCGATACGAGCATCTGGACGGTCAGTCTTGTTAACCAAAAGCACAACCGGAAGCTTCGACTCAAGCGCCTTACGCAATACGAAACGTGTCTGTGGAAGTGGGCCCTCAGATGCGTCGACCAAAAGGACAACGCCATCAACCATAGAAAGTCCACGCTCAACTTCGCCACCGAAGTCGGCGTGACCTGGGGTGTCGATTACGTTGATGGTGATTTCTTTGCCGTTTGAGTGCTTACCCTTGTAGGCAATCGCGGTGTTCTTGGCAAGGATGGTAATTCCCTTTTCGCGCTCTAGGTCTCCAGAGTCCATAACGCGCTCGCCCACGTTGCCGTGATCGCTGAACGATCCGGTCTGGCGAAGCATTGCATCGACCAAGGTGGTCTTTCCGTGGTCTACGTGAGCAACGATTGCTACGTTGCGCAGGTCATCTCTAGTGGCCAGAGCCATAATGGGGTCCTTTGGTTTAAATCATTCACGGGCACAGCAATAAAGGTGCCTATAGAAGGAAGGTTTGGGCGTATCGCCCTCGATTTCCCCAGTCTACCTAGAAATGGCCCAATTCCAGTAGCCATAGGTCGCAGATGACCCGAGTGGCGAGGCAATGATGCCCTTCACATGCTTGCCGTAGGCCAGCATTGACGGCACCTGATAGAGCGGCAAGCCAAACTGCGACTTGTATAGCTGTGCGTCAATCTTCTTAAGTGTGGCAACCTGGTCCAAAGCTTCCGCCTTGCCTGAGAGATCTGCCAGCAGCGCATCCAGACTCGGGTCAGCAAACTTAGTCACCGAACTTCCTGTGAACCAATATGGATCTCCCCCGACTTCCCCGGCAAGAGCAACCGTTGTGATGAAAACATCGAATTCACCGGTTGTATAAACCTCTCGAGGGGTCTTTGTTGATACATCAATCAAGTTAAATCCCACCGAGCCCGCGTATTGGTTCAGAAGCATGAACTCCGTTTTCGACCGCGGATTGTTCGAGTCGTAGAGCACCCGAATATCGAATGGCTTTCGCACGTTTGCAGTCTTGAGCAGTTCTTGCGCTAGTTCGGCATTCTGAAGTTCATAGTCTCCAGACCCGTTTGATTCGGCGAATGGAGCGTAGTAACTCGACTTATTGGAATAGACCCAAGACTTAGCACCAATTACCGGACTGTCTTTAGACATCGCTGTCAAAATCTTGCCGATTGGAACCAGTTTCAAGAATGCATTGCGAATAGCAACCGCCTTGGCTGCATCCGTGGTGCCAGCCGAAAAAGCACTACCCTCGCCAAAGTTGAGCAAAACCGCTTCTATGTCGTGGCTACCGCCAACTTCTAGAGTGACGCCTGTCGACTTGGCTAATCCAAGCAGGTCTGCAACCGTGGCGATTCCCGACTCCTGAGGAGCAGCAACATCAATCTGTCCAGATTGCATTGCAGCCATAATCGCAGTTGCATCACTTAGGAACTTTATTTCTACAGTTTCGATTTTTGGCATCGGCCCCCAGCTGAAAGCCGGATTAGCCTTTAGGGTCATACTCAGACCCTCATTGAATTTGGTAAGCAGATACGGACCCGCACCAACCTTCGGCGCGAGCGTGCCGAGATTTCTGGCCAGGTAAATCTGCGCATACTGTTCTGCGATTAGTTTTTGATCCTCGAGAATTGCCGAGTTCACCGAATTCGAAAAACGTGCCAAGGCAGCAACCGTGTCAGTCAAGCCAAAAGCCTTCTGAGCAACAAGATGGGCCGCGGCATTGATGGTGAGGGCCGTGCGATAGTCGGCCACCGGATGATCAAAGGTAACGGTCAAAGATTTAAGATCGCCGGAAACTTCAGGAACCGAGTTGGCCCAGCGCAACCCGGAACCGGTTCGACTTGAGTTGAAGCCCGCATCTAGTGGGTTTCGAGCTGCCAGCCAAGAAAGTAACAGGTCGTTTGCCGTTACCGATTGTCCATCTGACCATTTTGCGTTGCCAGTTAGTTGGTACCGCACCTGATAAGGCTGCTTGCTCACCACCGTGACGCTGCCAAACTCCTCGTTTGGCACCAGAGTCTCGTCGCTCTCTACGAAGTAGAAGCTCGGATCGAGAAGCGAAGCGACCTGCTGATTCGTCGCAAGCGAGCCATCGGCCGTCACATTGTCGGAGTTAATTGAGTTGAAGTCATTAAGCAGCGCAATGCGAATAACTGAACCAGCCTGCACACCATTTGTCGAACATGCAGTCAATCCGACCAGGGTAATTACAGCTACGGTCAGTGCGGCAAGATACTTCTTCACATAGTGAAGTTTACTTGGCGGCTAGTCGAGCCTCGCGACGCTTCTTCTGCAACGCTGGGTCTGGAATAGGCACAGCAGAAATCAAACGCTGAGTGTAAGCATCCTGAGGGTTCTTCAATATTTGATCGCGCGGTCCCTGCTCTACAAGTCTTCCGTTTTGCATCACTGCAATTCGGTGAGACAAGATGTCGACTACTGCGAGGTCGTGAGTGATGAACAGACAGGCGAACTTCAGCTCTTCCTGCAAGCCCTGAAGCAAATCAAGGAAGCGAGCCTGAACAGAGACGTCAAGCGCAGAAGTTGGCTCGTCAGCAATCAGGAGATCAGGAGTTAAGGCAAGCGCACGTGCGATACCAACTCGCTGACGCTGCCCACCAGACAACTCGTGCGGGTAACGGTTTCGGTAACTGCGAGGAAGCTCTACCGAGTCGAGCAGTTCTTCAACCTTGATGTTTAGTTCTGAGCCCTTGGCCAATCCGGCGAGCATGATTGGCTCGCCGATTGATTCACCAATTGGAAGTCGTGGGTTCAAAGATGATGCCGGGTCCTGAAAAACAATTCCCGTGTGGCGGCGAACCTGAGAAAGCGCCTTGTTGTTGCCGTGCAAAATGTCGTATCCGGCAACCGAGATTTTTCCCGACTTGATCGGAATAAGACCAATTGATGCGCGTCCGACAGTGGTCTTTCCAGAACCAGACTCACCTACGAGGCCGACGATTTCACCCGGATAGATTTCTAGGTTGAAGTCCTGTACCGCCTTGAAAGCTGGGATTCTTCCACGCTTTGGATACTCGATGGTGACATCTTCGATCTTCAACACCGGCGAAGGCTTTGAATTGCCCTCAAACTTAAGTTCACGAACCTTCACCGAGCCAAGCTTTGGCACTGCTGCCAACAGCTGCTGGGTGTAAGGGTGCTTCGGACGGTTGAAGATATTGTCTGCGGTGTCGTGTTCGACGGTGTAACCGTCCTTCATCACCAAAATCTCATCTGCCATGTCGGCAACAACGCCCATATCGTGGGTGATCAACAAGATGCCCGAGTTCAACTTGTGGCGCAAATCGCGCATCAAGTCGAGAATTTCCGCCTGAACGGTCACGTCAAGCGCAGTGGTTGGCTCGTCGGCGATTAGCAGTGCTGGGTCACAAGCTAGAGCAACCGCAATCATGGCACGCTGCTTCTGACCACCCGAAAGCTGGTGCGGGTACTTGTCAAAAGATGCCGCCGGGTTAGGAATGTCAACCATGGTCAACAGCTCAATTGCGCGCTCTTTCGCAGCGGCAGGACCCATTGGGAAATGGTTGCGAAGAGTTTCAACAATCTGGAAGCCGATTGTGTAAACCGGGTTCAAAGCGGTCATTGGCTCTTGGAAGATGTACGCGACTTCTTTTCCGCGGTACTTACGCACGGTCGAAGCTGAGGCGGTGAGCATGTCTACTCCCTTGACCTCAACAGTGCCGCTGGTGCGCGCATTGCTAGCCAGTAGCCCCATCAAGCCCATTGAGCTTGACGACTTACCTGAACCAGACTCGCCAACAATGGCGAGGGTCTTCCCCGGGTAAACCTCATAGTTCATGTCGATCGCAGCTGGATACCAGACACCGTCAACCCAGAAGTCGACGTTGTAGTTTGAGACCTTTAGTACTGGCTCAGTCATTTCTACTTTCCTTTTCCAACCGCAGTTACGCCTGCGATGATTGATGCATGAATACAGTTTTTCGCCCGAAAGGCAACTTGGTTTGGGCCGGTCTGGCGTTTGTCTTGGATGCCATCTTCTTGACCCAGTCGATTTTCTACCCAACTGGCGCCGGTATCTTCGTGCTTGATCTTGCGGTTGCGATTTTCGTGGCTGCTGCCGCCTACCTGCTCTGGGTAAAACCCAAGCTGGTTCTTCGCGAAAACGACCTCGTCGTGGTGAACCCCTTCAAAAAGGCAACCATCGAGTACAGCGCAATCACCGACCTCAAGACCAAGTGGGCTTTGCAAATCCACTACAGCGACACCAGCATTCAGGTTTGGGTAGCCCCAGCCAATGGCAAGGGACGCTGGATTGCTGATAGCACTTTCCGCTGGAGAAACAACCGAGTACCACTGACCGAGGGCAAGACCATCGAACACACTTCGATGAGCCAGAGCCTCGGCAGCGACAGTGGTCTTGCTGCTTCTTTGATCCGCGAAAGAATGAATCATTAGGCAGTCGCCTTAGTCTCGCGAGCCTTCATGCGGTCCTTCAAGGTGATGCGGCGCTTCTGACGTGGGTCAAACGCATCGCGCATACCGTCACCGATGAAGTTCACGCATAGCGCGATTGCAATGATGAACAGACCTGGCCACCAGAACATCCAAGGACTTACGGTGAACGTGTCCTGGTAGCGGCTGATCAAAAGACCAAGTGAAACGTCTGGAGACTGAACACCAAAACCTAGGTAGCTCAATGCTGATTCCACAAGAATCGCACCTGACATCAACAACGTGCCAGCCACGATGATTACACCGATTGCGTTTGGCAGGATGTGCTTGAAGATGATGCGGGCATTTGAAGCGCCTGCCACGCGAGCTGCGTCAACAAATTCGCGCTCACGAAGCGTCAAGAACTCAGTGCGAACGAATCGCGCCAGCCCCATCCAAGCAAAGAAGCCCAACATCACGGCCAGCGGCACGATACCCAAGTTTCCAAAGCGGAAGCCAATAACGGCACCGATAACGATGGTTGGCGTAACCAAGAACACGTCGGTCACACGCATCAAGATTGCGTCGACGATGCCACCGTAGAATCCGGCAATTGCACCAATTGTGGTACCGATAACCATGCCAAGCAGCCCAACGATAAGCATCACCATGATTGACTGCTCAGCACCTCGCATTACCAGCGCAAAGTAGTCGGTGCCGATGGTGTCCATACCAAATGGGTGCTCTCCAATTGCAACACCGGTGCCATCAATAAATGAAGGCAAGATGTCCAAAGTCGGACAGCCTGTAATTCCGTTTTCACAGACAGTGGCTAGCGCACCTTCGGTGTCAATCTCGGTGATTGAGTGTGGCCACCAACCAGGAACTGAAATTGGCTCCTTGGTGCTTCCAAGGTGAATTCCGGATGCGGTGTAGACAAAAAGAATGATGAATAGTAGCGCGACGAGTGAGCTCATCGCAGCCTTGTGACGCACGAAGCGTCGGAGGATGATCTGCCCCTGGCTTAGACCTTCTGTCTCGCGAAGAGCAATCTCGTTTTCGTTTTTCTCAGCAGATTTTTCAATGCCTTTTGTATCTTTAGCCATCTTGATTACTTTCTGATTCGAATACGAGGATCAACAACACCAAACAGCAAATCTGCAGTCAGGTTTGCAACCACGGTCATTGTGGCGGAAATGATAAACACACCCATGAACAGATTGAGGTCGTAGGAGTTCAACGCCTGGTTGAACAATGAACCCATACCCTTCCAACCGAAAACCTGCTCGGTAATAATTGCCCCACCAAGAACACCAGCGAAGTCGTTTACCAAGATTGTGGTCAATGGCAACATCGCATTTCGCATGGCGTGGCGGACAATCACTGTGCGCTCGGTAAGGCCCTTTGCGCGAGCAGTGCGAATGTAGTCCATGTTCAAAACTTCGAGCAAGCTTCCGCGTGAGAAACGCACATAACCGGCGAAGGAGATCAGGGTCAGCGCAACGGTCGGGAGGACTAGGTGCATGATTCCATCTAGCCCGTTAATCCAAAAGTTATTGAGCTGCTCTTCTGAGAGCAAGTCGTTCGACTGGCTAATCGTTGGCACCGGACGGTAGT
>JACCDQ011654734.1_pt1 | contig 16522 bp, 18 predicted proteins | sample 7446031 | NCBI WGS metagenome assembly JACCDQ01 (sample SAMN15323442, study PRJNA562643) | freshwater metagenome | isolation source: river surface water | place: USA:Blue River Watershed | collected 2017-08-17
AACAATTCCTTCTTGAATTCTTACCCCGTAGCCTTTTAGAATTTCTTTTGCTTGGTATTCGTGAATATTCATTTAGTAAAAATTTTAATTTCGTGAAATTACTATTTATTTGCCAAACTTTTAAATAGTTCACGCATCTCTTTTAAATTCTCAAAAAAAGCCAATAAAATGTTAGAATTGAAAAATATTTCCAAATCCTATGGAGCACAATTGATTCTAAACAACATTAATTTGACTGTTGAACCCAACCAATTAGTTTCCATTTTAGGCCCCTCAGGTTCGGGGAAGAGTACATTACTTCAAATCATTGGAATGCTATTAAAACCTGACATGGGAAATATTCAGTTGAATGGAATAAACTATGCTGATTTAAAAGAAAGCGAATTAGCAAATTTTAGAAATACACAACTAGGTTTTGTTTTTCAATTTCATAACTTATTAGGTGAGTTTACCTGTTCCGAAAATGTTAAAATGCCTTTGTTTATCAGAGAGGGTAAAATTACTAATGAGCAAGAAGCTTATTATCAGGAAATAACCGCACACCTCGGAATTCAACAATTGATGAATAAATACCCAAGCCAACTCTCCGGCGGAGAACAACAACGGATAGCAGTGGCTCGAGCTCTAATAAATAAACCCGCTTTACTGCTTGCAGACGAACCGACAGGAAATTTAGATAATAAGAACGCAGAAACATTATACGAGTTGTTTCTGCAATTGAAGCAAACCTACGGCCAACAAATCATTATGGTAACGCATAACGAGGCCTTAACGCAACAATCTGATCAAGTTATCTATTTAAATTCTGGGGTCATACAATAGTTTTCTCTGACATAATGTCATAAATTGCAAGTCAAATTAGTTTTTATTCGTCTATGCAAGCGTTAAAGGTTTTATCAACAGAGGAAAAAGAAGCATTGGATTCTCCGCGTATTTCAACTGATTTTACGCAATCTGATTATTTAGGTAAAGTATATATTGAGAGTTACGGATGTCAGATGAATTTTGCCGATTCTGAAGTTGTGACGTCTATTTTAATCAACAAAGGATATGGAACTACTTCCAATATCGCAGAAGCTGACACCATTTTACTAAATACTTGTGCTATTCGAGATAATGCTGAGAACAAAATCAGACATCGATTACAAGCATTTAAAGCCATAAAGGCAAAAAAACCTGATGTTACTATAGGTATATTGGGTTGTATGGCAGAACGATTAAAAACAAAATTAATCGAAGAAGAAAAACTCGTTGATCTAGTAGCAGGCCCAGATTCCTACCGAGACTTACCCAATCTATTAGACCAAATTGAAAACGGACAGAAAGCAATCAATGTTTTTCTTTCAAAGGAAGAAACATACGGCGATATTGAACCTGTTAGATTGCATTCAAATGGCGTAGGCGCATTTGTAAGTATCATGCGAGGATGTGATAATATGTGCTCCTTTTGTGTCGTGCCATTTACACGAGGTCGTGAGCGTTCAAGAGATCTAACTTCGATCATTCACGAGTGTACACAATTATTCAAGCAAGGATATAGAGAGGTCAATTTATTAGGCCAAAATGTAGATTCTTACCATTGGAATAACCCAAACACGAATGAATCGGTCAATTTTGCTCAGTTATTAGAGCAAACAGCCCTCATTCACCCCGATTTACGCATTCGTTTCTCTACCTCGCATCCCAAAGACATTACAGATGAAGTACTTCATACGATGTCTACATATGAAAACATTTGCAAAAACATCCACCTTCCTGCGCAAAGTGGGAATAATCGGATTTTGGAGTTAATGAATAGAACCTATACACGTGAGTGGTATTTGGATCGGATTCGTGCCATACGTCGAATTTTAGGGGAAGATTGTGGAATATCACATGATATCATTGCTGGTTTTTGTTCTGAAACTGAAGAAGAACATCAAGATACACTATCCTTGTTATCCGAAGTTCAATATGACTTTGGCTACATGTTTACCTATTCAGAACGACCAGGTACACCTGCTGCTAAAAAATATCCTGATGACATTCCAGACGATGTTAAATCAAGGCGGTTAAGCGAGATTATCGATTTACAACGTAAGCATTCAGGCATAAGAAATGAACGTTTAATTGGACGAATTGAAAAAATACTCGTAGAAGGCAATTCGAAAAAATCGGACAAGCATCATTATGGAAAGACCGATTCAAACAAGGTAGTTGTTTTTCCAAAAGGAACCGAACAGATTGGAGAATACGTACACGTAAAAGTACTTTCGTGTACTACAGGAACATTAATAGGCGAATTAGTAAATTCCTAAAACCATGGAAACAAGTCATTTAATGGCCTTAAAGGCTAGGTTTGGTATTATTGGCAATGCTCCTTCCCTGTTGCATGCCATATCGATTGCTGAGCAAGTGGCTCCTACGGACATGACCGTTTTGATTACAGGAGAAAGTGGATCAGGGAAAGAATCATTTTCTAAAATAATACATACGCTATCTAAGCGAAAACATGGTCAATTTATAGCTGTCAATTGCGGAGCTATACCAGAAGGAACAATTGATTCCGAATTGTTTGGCCATGAAAAAGGTTCATTTACGGGAGCTATTGAAGCAAGAAAAGGGTATTTTGAAGTTACAGACGGAGGAACAATCTTTTTAGATGAAATTGCTGAAATGCCTTTGGGGACACAGGCACGACTATTGCGCGTACTTGAAAATGGCGAATTTTATCGAGTGGGTTCTTCTAAAGTGCAGCGAACAAACACGCGTGTCGTAGCAGCAACTAATCTGAATTTACAAGATGCAATAAGTCAAGGAAAATTTAGAGAAGACCTTTATTACCGTTTATGTACTGTTCCAATTTATGTACCCCCTTTACGCGAAAGAGGTCAAGACATCGAATTGTTGTTCAGAAAATTCACAACAGACTTTTCTGAATTACATCGAGTAAAGCCTATTACATTAACGAATGAAGCAAAGATTCTGCTTCAGAAACAACATTTCCCTGGCAATATTCGTCAATTAAAGAATCTAGCTGAACAAATTTCCGTATTGGAAATGGGAGATCGCATCGTTGACGAAGACAAGCTACAAGAGTATCTAGTTTTCAATGAACCAAAATTAAAATCAAGTGTTGTAAAATCTGATTTTTTCCAAAGTTCAGAAGGAATGAACGAAAGAGAGATACTCTATAAAATCTTATTCGATCTCAAACGCGATGTAACAGAACTAAAGAAGATACTTCTAAAGGTAATTGAAACCGGCAATGGTGCGGGTTATGACATAATTCATGAAAATCCATCCTTATTCGCCGACTTAAGAACGAACGATGATTTACCAAAAGGATTGGCATTACCGATTCAACGCATCGAGGAACCAACCGAGCAAATTAATTATGCGAATGAAGTTCCAATCGATTTAAATTATGAAGAAGTAATCAGCCCAAGTCAAGATGTTACCTTATCTTTAGAAAAACAAGAGAAGGAAATTATCATCCGGGCACTCAAAAAAAATAAGAATAAAAGAAAACATGCAGCAAAAGATTTGGGCATTTCAGAGCGTACCTTATATCGAAAAATCAAACAATATGATTTGGAAGATTTGGCATAATTTCTTTGTAATACTTGCAATTGTATTCTTGCAGGGTTGTTATAGCTTCAAGGGGGCCAGTTTATCTGCTGATTTGAAGACCATACAAATTAATAATATTCGGATGGAAACGGCTGGAGGTCCAACTAACCTTGGCCTAAGCGTGAACGAAAAATTAAAAGAGTATTTTCAACGGAATACTACACTAAAATTAACCAATCAAAATCCTGATTTACTTGTTGAAGGTACGATTGTTGGCTATGAATTAACACCTCAGGCACCTACAACAGATGATAAAGCTGGACTTAACCGCTTGACTTTACGAGTAAATTTTATTGTAACGAATAAATTAGATGAAGAGAAAAATTTTGAACAAGAATTCTCGTTTTATCAAGATTTCCCTCAAAATCAAACATTAACTCAGGTTGAAAAAGTGTTGATACCTAAATTAACGGATCAAATTATATTAGACTTGTTTAATAAAATAGCTGGAGATTGGTAATGAAGATCAATAAATCCCAACAACTATGGTATTTGTTAAATCGTTTTGATCGTGAAGAATCAGAAACGAACACACTGCTATTGAAAGATTTAGAAAATTATCCATTTTTCTATTTACTCAATTGGAATTTTGACCAGGGTAAACAGATTTTACGAAAAACTGCATTGCAATCTCCTATTCGTAAGCAATTTTACCAAGTTCAATTTGATGCGCCGGAGATAACCTTTAATACTGCAACAGATAATAACCAGCAGGATATTATAGAAGAGTTTCTTCAAAAGATGCCGACTTTGGCTAAGGCTAAAAAACAATCCACGCAAGACGAATTACAAGAAGAAGTTGATTTAGCCGCAAGTACTTGGACACCACCTGTATCAGAAACATTTGCTATTATTTTAGTAAAACAGCAAAAATATCAACAAGCTATTGATATATATGAGCAATTAATCTTGGCAAAACCTGAAAAAAGGCTTTACTTTGCAACTCGAATTTCAGAATTAAAACAAAATATAAACAAATAAATATGTTTACGCTATTAATCTCTCTTATCGTTCTTTTCTCAGTATTGTTAATTATTCTTATTTTGGTTCAAAATCCAAAAGGAGGAGGAATTAGTGGAGAGTTCGGATCAGCCGGTGCAACACAAATGTTTGGTGTACAAAAAACAGGTGATTTGGTAGAACAATTGACTTGGGGCTTTTCAATTGCTATTTTAGCTTTAGTGCTGATTACCAATTTTACTGTTTCTTCAGGTTCATCTGATGCGGTACAATCAGTAAATGTTGAAAAAGCAGCGACTAAAACTGTTCCATCAGCACCAGCACCTATGGCTCCTGCTGCTCCTGCAACAAAGTAATTTACTGACAATTTTTCAGATAAAAATGCGTGGCATACATATTGAGTATGTAGTCACGCATTTCTATTTTAGATAGAAATTAAAAATTTACAAATCTTAAATTTATTATAACATGTCAAAATTAACGATCAAACCCTTAGCAGATCGCGTTATTGTTGAGCCAGCTGCTGCGGAAGAAAAAACAGCTTTTGGAATCATTATTCCAGACACTGCGAAAGAAAAACCACAAAAAGGAATCATTGTTGCCGTAGGAAATGGCAAGAAAGATGAGCCTATTACAGTTAAGGTGGGGGATGAAGTTTTGTATGGTAAATATTCGGGAACGGAGATAACGATCGAAGGAAAAGATTATTTAATCATGCGTGAATCTGACATTTTTGCAGTTTTGTAATTTATTTAAACCTAAAATCAATTTAACATATCATGGCAAAGGAATTATATTTCGATAGCGAAGCGCGCGAAAAGATGAAAAGAGGGGTCGATACCCTTGCAAATGCTGTAAAAGTAACTTTAGGACCTAAAGGTCGTAATGTAATTATTGATAAAAAATTTGGTTCACCATCCATCACTAAAGATGGTGTATCGGTAGCAAAAGAAATCGAATTAGAGGATGCTGTGGAAAACATGGGTGCTCAATTAGTTAAAGAAGTTGCATCGAAAACAGCTGACCAAGCAGGTGACGGTACTACAACTGCCACTGTGTTAACACAAGCAATCTATACGATTGGATCAAAGAACGTAGCTGCTGGAGCTAATCCTATGGACTTAAAGAAAGGCATTGAAAAAGCGGTAGAAGCTATTGTTGCTAATCTAAAAGGTCAATCACGTCCGATTACGACATCGAATGAAATCGCACAAGTAGCTACCATTTCAGCCAACAATGATTTCGAAATCGGTACAATGATTTCATCGGCTATGGATAAAGTAGGTCGCGAAGGTGTTATTACGGTTGAAGAAGCACGTGGAACTGAAACGGAAGTTAAAACCGTTGAAGGTATGCAATTTGATCGCGGTTATTTATCACCGTATTTCGTAACGAATACGGAGAAAATGGAGGTTGAATTGGAAAAACCATTCATCTTGATTTCAGAGAAGAAAGTATCTTCTATGAAAGAATTATTACCTGTATTAGAAGGTGTAGCACAAACGGGTCGTCCATTATTAATTATATCGGAAGATGTTGATGGCGAAGCTTTAGCAACTTTGGTTGTTAACAAAATTCGTGGAGCTCTTAAAGTAGCTGCTGTTAAAGCACCGGGGTTTGGTGATCGCCGTAAAGCGATGTTAGAAGATATCGCTATCCTAACAGGTGGTACGGTAATTTCAGAAGATCGTGGATTTAAATTAGAGAATGCTACGATTGAATATTTAGGTCAAGCGGAGAAAATCATTATTGACAAAGACAATACGACAATTGTTAATGGTGCAGGTGCTGCAGATGATATCACAAATCGTGTTAATCAAATTAAGGCACAAATTGAAAATACAACTTCAGATTACGATCGTGAAAAATTGCAAGAACGTCTTGCGAAATTATCAGGTGGTGTTGCAATCCTTTATATCGGTGCAGCAACAGAAGTTGAAATGAAAGAAAAGAAAGACCGTGTTGATGATGCTTTGCACGCTACTCGTGCAGCTGTGGAAGAAGGAATCGTTGCTGGTGGTGGTGTAGCTTTAATTCGTGCTATTAGTTCATTAGATGGACTTAAAGGTGAGAATGAAGACCAAACAACCGGTATTAACATTATCCGTCAAGCGGTAGAGTCTCCATTGCGTACTATCGTTGCGAATGCAGGTGGTGAAGGCTCTGTTGTAATTAACGCTGTTAAAGCTGGTAAAGATGACTTTGGTTACAATGCGCGTGAAGATAAGTATGAAAATATGATCTCAGCGGGTATTATTGATCCTACAAAAGTTACTCGTTTGGCTTTAGAGAATGCGGCATCCATTGCAGGATTGTTGTTGACTACGGAATGTGTCATTGCAGACAAACCAGCTAATGAGGCACCACACGCACATGCTCCAGGTGGTGGCATGGGTGGCATGATGTAAACCAAATTAGATTTTCGACAAAAAACTCCCCATCTTTGGGGAGTTTTTTTATTTACAAGCCTTATGAAGAGAATAGCAATTGACATGGATGATGTCATGGCAGATACAACATTCAAAATAATTCAACAAATTAATGAAAAGGTTCAAGGTACTTATACCTATGACGGCCTGATGACGGCTCAAGATTCTGAAAAGAAGGCTTTCTATGATGTTTATGTAGCGAATAATGACTTTCTATGGAAACCAGGTTTTTTTGAAGATATACCCGTTAAACCAAACGCCGTCGAAGTGATTCAAGCCTTGATGGAAAAGTATGAGGTATTCATTGTTTCTGCAGCCACTGAATTTCCCAACTCCATGAAAGAAAAATTGAATTGGATGGCTAAGCATTTTCCCTTTATTGGTTGGCAACATATTGTCTTTTGTGGACATAAGCATATGATTTTAGCGGATTACTTAATTGATGACCACGAGAAAAATTTGAAGACATTTACAGGAACCTCGCTCCTATTTACAGCACCACACAATTTGCATATAACTGATTATGAACGTGTAAATTCTTGGTTGGAGGTAAAAGCTAGATTATTGGTATGAACCCATTGATTAAAAATCGTTTTAGTATCGGAGTCCTATTTTTATTATGCGGATTAAATTTTGCTACCTGGGCAACCAGAATTCCAGATTTTAAATATCTTTTGCATTTAACTGATGCCGAATTAGGTACTGTATTAATGGGATTGCCGTTTGGGTCCTTGGTGTCCCTTCCTTTGGCAGGATGGCTCATTTCGAAATTCAATTCGCGCATTATTTGTATTGTAGCTGTCTTACTTTATATTCTCATTATTCCAATTATTAGTTATAGCATAAATTCCTATATGCTATTTGTATGCTTATTCTTTTTTGGAATGGCTGGCGATATTTTAAACATCGCGATGAATACGCAAGTCGTTGCTTTGGAAGCCAAAATGAATAAAATTATCATGTCATCATTTCATGCCATTTTTTCCATTGGCTTAATGATAGGTGCTTTTTTAGGTGGGCTTATATCTAAATTAGGGTCTGATATTCAGAATCATTTTTACGTCATTGCAGGTCTAAATTTTTTGGCTATTCCGATTTTCTATCCAAATTTATTACAAGATGGATCGCAAACTCTTGATGAAAATAAGCCTAAATCATCCATTTTGAATCTAGGCCGTTATCTTACTATTTTAGCTTTAGTTGCATTTTGTGGGATGTTATGTGAAGGAGCTATGGCCGATTGGATTACCCTATATTTTAAAGAAAATGTAAGTACGACCTCTTACGCCACAACAATTGGCTTCTCGTCTTTTGCTCTTGCCATGGTTATAGGGCGTTTTACGGGAGATTATATATCTCGAAATTTTGGTGTAAGTAATATATTAACCTTAAATGGACTTTTAATTTCCATGGGTATGTTGATAACACTATTTATTCCGTCAATTGAATTCAAAATTATGGGATGTTTTTTAACGGGACTCGGAATTTCCACCATCGTACCTCTTATCTATTCACAAGCTGGGAACCAGAAAAACATTGAGCCAGCCATTGCTATTGCGGGCGTATCAACAATCGCATACATTGGTTTTTTAATTGGCCCCGTTATGATTGGATATTTAGCAGATTTTTTCACCTTGCAAAGTGCTTTAATGCTACTCATTTTATTAGGAGCCTTAGCAAGTTTTGTAGCGAACAAATACATTAAATAAGTACAGAATGTTAATTCATTACAAGAAACCAGAAGGCTTACTTGCAACCTACATCGACCATTATTGGGAAAAAAAGATGGAGGACGAGCAAGATATACCCTATGAGGTTGAGACAATCTTTCCTGAAGATCAGTTGGTTATTACATTCTCACTTGGGAATACTTATTTTCGTGCTGTTCAAAAGCCAGTTGATTTTGAACCTGTATCGGGTGCTACGATAGAAGCATTACACACCTTACCTACCTATTATAAACATCAAGTTGGTAATCACATCTTTGGCATTAAATTTAAATTAGGTGGTTTAGCTTGCTTTACTGCCTTAAGTTTTAAGAATTTTAACAACGAAAATGTTGCGATAGATAAATTCTTAGGCATAGAAGCTAATAACTGGTTAAGCCAATTAAAGAATTTGCAAACTTTTGAAGAACGAATAAGTAAGTTTGAACAATATTTTTTGCCTTTATTTCTCACTGAACGAGATAAAAAATGGAAGAGGCTTCAAGGATTTGTCGATATTTTAGAATCACAAACGGATATTAATGCGGCTAACTATAAAACCATTACCCGTAGCTTTATCGAATTAACAGGAATTACGCCTAAAGAGTATTTACAAATCAAACGGATTAATCAATCTCTCGCCTATTTCGCACAAAACAAAAGTTCGAAAAACCAGGAATTAGCTGAATTATTAGGATTTTATGACACCGCTCATTTCAATCATACGTTTAAGAAATTCACCGGTAAAACACCACAAAGTTTTGTTTCTGAAATTGAACAAATGCAACCGAATGAATTTATAGAAGAGTTCAAGCAATATATATCCCCCGAACATTTACTCTATTATTCTTCAAAAAAGCATAAATAATTACGGTTCGTCCAATAATTACAATTTAATTTCTATAAATAATTTCTAATTTGGTTAGCAAACGTATACTTATGAATAAACACGTAATTTTTTGGTCTATCACGGTTGGTCTAGGCGGAATGCTTTTCGGCATGGATATGACAGTCATTTCTGGAGTTGAAAAAACAATAAAAGAATTATGGCATCTAGATGATTGGACACATGGTTTTGCTATGGCAACAGCGCTATACGGAACTGTTCTAGGAGCCGCGTTTGGAGGAGTACCGGCAGATAAATTTGGAAGAAAGAAAACCTTATTTTGGATAGGACTGAGTTTTTTAATTTCATCAATTGGTGCAGCATTAGCTACTGATGTAAACAGCTTCATGATTTTTCGCTTTTTGGGTGGACTAGGAATAGGAGCATCATCGGTCGTGGCTCCCATATACATATCCGAAATAGCTCCAGCTAAGCATCGTGGCAAATTGGTTATCTCCTTTCAATTAAACATTGTATTAGGAATCCTTATTGCCTATGTTTCAAACTACTTAATTAGTGGTTTAGGCGAAAATGATTGGCGCTGGATGTTAGGGATTGTAGGTCTTCCAAGTTTAATGTTTTCCATTCTTATTTTGTTTACACCAGAAAGCCCTACATTTTTATTGCTACATCGTAATGATCAAGCCGGCGCATTAAAGGTCTTAGAACTAGTAGATCCAAATCCTAAGGAGACAATTAATCGAATACTTACGAATCAATCCAAGGTCTCAACATCCGAGCGAATTTTTACAAGTAAATATTTCAAACCCTTATTATTAGCCTTTTTATTTTCGTTTTTTAACCAATTATCAGGTATAAATGCTGTGCTATATTATGCCCCACGAATATTTGAAAAGGCACATTTAGACAAATCAAGTGCTTTGCTCCAATCGGCAGGGATTGGTGTTGCCAACTTGATTTTCACGCTTTTAGGTTGGTATTTAATTGACCGTGTAGGACGTAAATTATTGATGTATATAGGAAGTGTCGGATATATCGTATCGTTATCCTTAATCGCATATGCATTCTACGCTGATTCTTTTGAATATGTTCCGCTGTATATCTTTGCTTTCATAGCTGCACATGCGATAGGTCAAGGTTCAGTGATTTGGGTATTTATATCTGAAATTTTCCCCAATTCAGTTCGTGCTTCTGGTATGGCTTGGGGTTCTTTAACACATTGGATATTAGCAGCGTTGATTACAAACTTTTTCCCCATCTTTACAAGCCTCTTAGGAGAATCTAGCATATTTACTTTTTTCGCTTTAATGATGGTAGCCCAGTTGGCTTATGTCAAATTCCTAATGCCTGAGACCAAAGGTGCGACGCTTGAAGATATTGAAAGTACTATTGTCATGCATTAATTTAATCACCTATCATGATATCATTCGATCCCAATAATAATAAACCCAAATATCAGCAACTCATTGATAGCATTGTAGATGCTATTGATTCAGGGAAATTTGATCGTGGAAAACAACTTCCATCGATTAATGTTGTTGCGAATGAGTTTGGTATGGCTCGCATGACGGTCACTAAAGCATACGATGAATTGCGCGAGCGAGGCCTCATTACTTCGCATCATGGAAAAGGATTTTATGTTGCCTCGACGGATACAAGAAGTGCCTTAAATGTATTTATTTTGATGGATGCGTTGACACCATACAAAGAAATATTACTTGAAAATATTTTAGATAATTTAGGTGAAGGAGTGACTCATACGCTGTTTTTTCATTACCACGATATTCAATTATTTGAAAATTTGATCAATGATAATGTTGGTAAATACAATCATTACATCATTCTTCCTCATTTTAACAAAAGTGTATCTGGGATATTAAGCAAAATCCCCAAAGACAAATTGTTAATTTTAGATATTGACGTTAAAGAATTTGGACAAGATGCTGCCATCCTTTTTCAAGATTTTGAATCAAATATTTTTCAAGGACTAACCGAGTGCCTGCCTAAAATTAAAAAATACAATTCCCTAAACCTCGTACTTAGCAGTAAAAGCTTCCAGTATACACCCAACGGTATAATTAATGGGTTTACACGTTTCTGCACCGCTAATGCAATTAATCACGATATTATTCCTGACTTGGAAGAAGATGTTGATATTCAAGAAAAACAAGCCTACATTGTTTTTCGAGAATTTGATTTAATCAAAATGATTAACTGGTGTACAAAAAGGAACTGGAAATTTGGAAAAGAAATTGGGGTCATTTCTTACGACGATACCCCATTAAAAGAGATCATTTCAGAAGGGATATCTGTCATCTCTAATGACTTTGCCCTCATGGGTAAACGGGCTGCAGAGATGATTTTGGACAAGTCAAAGGGTCGATACCCCAATGACTATTATTTCCTAGATCGTAATTCCTTATAGGTGTAAGTTAACGTTTAACCATTCTCCGTCAAAGGATGCATTGTATCGTTTGTAAAATTCGATTGCTGGCGTATTCCAGTCCAACACCTGCCACATCATACCCGTACAATTCGTGTTTTTAGCTTCTTCGATACAAGCTTCTATCAATTGTTTGCCTATCCCCTTTCCTCGGTAATCGTCTTTTACATAAAGATCTTCCAGATATAGTCGCTTGCCTTTCCAAGTTGAAAATCGATAATACCAGAGTGAAAATCCAGCTAATTGACCATTGTAATAAGCCAAAAAACATGAAAATATAGGATTAGTTCCAAATCCATTTTCGATATAATCTTGAACGGTGGCGGTTACCTCCTCCGGTGCTTTTTCAAATACGGCTAAGGCGTTAACAAGTTCCAAAATGCTAGGGATATCGTCTTGAGTTGCTCGGCGTAATTCAATCATATTAATCATTGGTAAATTTTCTAAGCTTGTTCAATAAATTGTCAAAATCAGCTGGAAATTGACTCTCAAATTGCATCCTTTCATGGGTTGTAGGATGATCGAAACCCAACGAATAGGCATGTAACGCTTGACGAGGGCAAATTTTGAACATGTTGTCCACAAATTGCTTAAAATTCGTACGAGTACTCATAAACCGAATTTTGTCACCGCCATAAGATGAATCTGATACGAGTGGATGACCCATAGATTGCGCATGTGCGCGAATTTGATGGGTGCGGCCCGTCTCCAGATTAAACTTAACAAAAGAACAAAAACCAAATGATTCAATTACTTCGTAATGTGTAATGGCTAGTTTACCATCTTCACTATCCTCAGGTAACATATGCATGATTTTACGGTCTTTGGGGTGCCGTGTTATATTACCACGTAATGTGCCTTTCAAAACTTTTGGTACTCCCCAAAGTATAGCGTAATAAGTCCTTTCTATCGTGTGATCAAAAAACTGTTTAGCTAAATACGTGATAGCAAATTCCGTTTTCGCAATGACAAGTAAACCAGAGGTATCCTTATCAATCCGGTGCACCAATCCCGGACGGATATTGTTATTCCCTGGTAAATTTTGACAATAATATAATAAACCGTTAACTAAAGTACCCGTCCAGTTCCCATGTGCTGGATGTACAACCATTCCAGGTTCTTTATTAATAATCAACAAATCCGCATCCTCATAAACGATATTGATGGGAATGTTTTCAGGAATAACTTCATTGTCACGGGGAGGCGTTGAAAATGACACCGAAATCTCATCAAAAGGCTTGACTTTATAATTAGATTTAACTTGTTGGTCATTCACTTTAACCGAACCGGCTTCAATACCTGTTTGAATTTTTGAACGGCTTGAATTTGCAATTTTAAGTAATAAATATTTATCTATTCTCAACAATTGTTGACCTTTGTCAACTATAAAATTATAATGCTCAAATAAATCATCTTCTGATTCAATTGGGTCTATTTCTTGGTCTATGGACATCTTACAATTTGAAAAACAAAGCTTACGTTTACCATCGGCAATCGATGAAATCCATGATGAATTATTTGAACAAAAGCACGTTCGCGTTTTCGTAAAACGAGATGATTTGATTCATCCCATCATCAGCGGGAATAAGTGGCGCAAATTACGGGAATATATTCAAATCGCGCAATATAATGGACATAAGCATATAATTAGTTTTGGTGGCGCCTATTCTAATCATCTTTATGCGCTCGCCTACGCGGGAAAGGAATTAGGAATTGCCACAACAGGAATCATTCGAGGACATGAGCTGACATCTGAAAGTAATCACTATTTAACTCAGATGAAAAACTGGGGTATGGACTTGATTTTCTTGAAAAGGTCAGCATATCAAGAAAAAATGATACCCGAAGGAATTAAACAAAATAATTCATTGATAATCGCGGAAGGTGGTTTTGGCGAACTTGCAATCACCGGTATAGCCGAAATTATTCATGAATTAGGTAGTGAAAGATATGATCATATATTTTGTCCCGTAGGTACCGGAACCACTTACCTAGGATTATGTAAATCCAAGCGAGAATCAAGTATTCATGGAATACTTACATTGAATAATGTAACAGAAATTGAATCCAATTCGGAATTGTTGGGCATTCCTGTAGAGAACTTGCACTCCGACTATATCTTTGGAAAGTATGCAAACCAACCAAAGGAATTGGTGGATTTTTGCAATACATTTAGTGAAAAACACAAAATAAAAATAGAGCCCATATACACCGGAAAGATGTTCTATGGGCTCTATGATTTGATTATAAATGATTCTTTTCAACCAGGCAGTAAGCTACTAGCTATACATACAGGAGGCATAAAATCTTAGCCTACTGATCCTTCCAGGGAAATAGCTAGCAATTTTTGGGCTTCTACTGCAAACTCCATCGGAAGTTGATTTAACACTTCCTTCGCATAACCATTAACAATCAATGCTACGGCAGTCTCTGACGACAAACCTCGCTGATTGCAATAGAAAATTTGATCCTCCCCAATTTTAGATGTTGTTGCTTCATGTTCTACAGATGAAGAACTGTTTTTAACTTCCAAATAAGGAAAAGTATGTGCCCCACATTTATCTCCAAGTAATAAGGAATCACATTGCGAGAAATTCTTTGATTTATCAGCTTTACGAGCCACTTGAACTAAACCACGGTAGGAATTCTGTGAAAATCCAGCTGATATACCTTTGGATACAATCCTAGACTTAGAATGCTTCCCTAAGTGAATCATTTTAGTTCCCGTATCGGCTTGTTGGTAATTGTTTGTTACCGCCACTGAATAAAATTCTCCAATGGAATAATCTCCTTTTAAAACAACCGATGGATATTTCCAAGTAACAGCAGAACCCGTTTCAACCTGTGTCCAGGATAATTTTGAATGGGCTCCGTCGCAAATTCCGCGCTTAGTGACAAAATTAAAAATACCACCCTTCCCTTCTTTGTCACCTGGGTACCAGTTTTGAACCGTACTATACTTTACCTCTGCCCCTTTATGAACAAATATTTCTACTACTGCAGCATGCAACTGATTTTCATCACGCTGAGGAGCTGTACAACCTTCTAAGTAACTTACATAAGAATCTTCATCCGCTACAATAAGTGTTCGTTCAAACTGACCTGTTCCCGCAGCATTGATCCTAAAATAAGTTGATAACTCCATGGGGCAACGAACACCTTTAGGGATGTAACAGAAGGACCCATCTGAAAATACTGCTGCATTTAAGGCCGAAAAGAAATTGTCTTTCACAGGTACAACACTCCCTAAATACTTCTTAACCAATTCCGGATGCTCTTTAATCGCTTCTGAAATCGAACAAAATATGATACCTTTTTCGGCCAATGTTTCTTTATACGTAGTGGCTACGGAAACAGAGTCAATAACCGCATCTACAGCGACTGCTACACCTGAAATTCTTTTTTGCTCATCCAATGAAATTCCGAGTTTCTCAAATGTTCTTCTTAATTCTGGATCAATTTCATCCAATGAATTTAAGGTCTTCTTTGGCTTAGGCGCTGAATAATATTTTAGCGCTTGATAATCAGCGGGTGTATAAGTTAAATTAGCCCAATTAGGCTCCTTTAAGGTTTTCCAATGGTTAAAAGCAGCTAAGCGCCACTCAAACATCCACTCGGGTTCATTCTTTTTATCTGAAATAAAACGGATAATAGACTCATCTAAGCCCATTGGGGCTTCATCCGTTTCAAAATTGGATTCAAATCCATATTTGTAATCTGAATTCGTTACCTCCAATAAGATATCATCTGGGTGCTCTGCCATCTCTATTTTATAATTTGAATACAAAATTACGAATCAAATTATAAAATAGAAGCTTTTAAATAGAATGAATCTAAATAAACTAAAATAATGGTGTATTTCGAATTAAACTTTCTTCGAGGGAAATAAAAGTTTCTGTCCGTTGAATACCAGTTACGCGCTGAATTTTATCATGCAAAACTTCACGTAAATGCTGTGTATCCCGACAAATAATTTTGGCAAATATGCTATAAATACCAGTAGTATAATGAATATTAACCACTTCTGGGATCGCTTCTAGTTGTTTGGCAACATCTTCATACAAGGAACTTTTATCCAAATAGATACCTAGAAAGGCAGTAATGTCCCAGCCAATTTTTGAATAATCAATTAATAATTGAGCACCTTTTACAATACCCATGGATTCCATTTTTTTCATGCGAACATGAACCGTCCCCCCCGAAACATCTAGCCTTTGGCCAATCTCAGTATAAGGTAAATTAGCGTCCTCAACGAGTATTTCTAATATTTTGTAATCCAAAGGATCTAAATCCATCTTCTTGTCCATTCGAAATTTTCAATAATTAGGTTAAATTTTTAAAAAATATCCAACAAATTGATATTTTCATTAAAATATTTTGAAATAAATAAAAACATCCTTTATATTTGTCTCAAGATAATTACAAAGGTAGTTATTTTTTCACTGTAGGGTGATGAAATTGGCAGACGTGCCCTCCTGTCTCGGGGGTGGTGAGTTCAGGATAAACACGGCATAATGGGTTGACC
>JACCDQ010198103.1_pt1 | contig 16514 bp, 17 predicted proteins | sample 7446031 | NCBI WGS metagenome assembly JACCDQ01 (sample SAMN15323442, study PRJNA562643) | freshwater metagenome | isolation source: river surface water | place: USA:Blue River Watershed | collected 2017-08-17
AATTCAACGCCTCGGCCCGGATGGATGATGTCTTGGACGTGGCTCTGGCCTGCACCCGAATTGGCAACTCGTCCATGACCATGACAGGCGCCATTTTCCGCGGGCACGAACATCTGATTTCGTCCGAATTGATCTACGTGTTTGCCAACCCATTGACCCAAACCTCAAAGCCCGTCCCCACCGCGCTGCGCGCTGCCCTTGAGGCCTACGAAGGGGGCCATGCCATGACTGCATTGAGCATTGGGCCCTGGACCGAGTTGGGCGCCGAGGCGTCATCCATCAGAACATCGGTGTTTGTGCATGAACAACACATTCCCAAAGAGTTGGAATGGGACGAAGCCGACCACAACGCCTTGCATGCAGTGACCCGCAACCGGTTGGGCCAGGCAGTTGCCACTGGGCGGCTGTTGCCCGCCCATAACGGCGTGGCCAAAATAGGCCGCATGGCCGTGCACCGTGTTTTGCGTGGCACTGGCGTTGGCCGCCAAGTGCTAGTGGGCCTGATGGATGCTGCGCGTTCGCGGGGCGACCACACAGTTCGCCTGAGTGCGCAGCGCAGCGCCGAGGGGTTTTACAGTCGGCTCGGCTACACAGTCATAGGTGACACCTACGAGGACGCTGGCATACCCCATGTGGATATGGAAATACGTTTGTAAGTGCTGCCTTCGATGGGCCAAGTGGCGCAGTGTTGGTGCTTGCCTGGATCGGCGGCTTCTGGAGAGTGGGTCCATTCGCACAGTTCGGCACCCAAGTGGTTGGCCTGTATCAACAAGGTGCTGCGCGTTCCGTAGCCACGTTCTGGCAGGTAAACAAATGGGCTGGAAAGGCCTTGCTCCAGATCCATTGGCACACCCGTAAGGGGCAATTGCTCATTGGGTGCGCGCTGCATGGACATCAGCTCGGCCAGCAATTTGTCTTGTTGCCGGGCCCAATCATTCGCGCCCAACGCCGCTGTCTGCGCCAGGGTCGTGGCCAAACGCAAGCTCTTGGGCCATGGGCTGTTCAAGCTGGCATTGGACAGCGTGTGTACGCCTGGCAAAAGCAGCCGCCCCCACCAACCCAAAGGCAGTGCCAACGGCAAAGAGTTGTGCTGAAAACACCCATCCGCTGGGGCGGTGTTGCTCAGCCACACCCATGGGTCGGGGGATGCAAGGTCACCCAACACAAGGTTGAAGCCAGCATAGGCACTGGGGTGGGTGGCCTTAACAAATTCATAGGTGTCGGCCACCGCATGGGCCAGCCAACGGGTGGTCAATTCGCCCCGGCTACTGGGGGCTGCTTCGGCCCCGGCTGATCGAACGTTGGTCAAAAACGCGACTCGCCCCGTGCCAGACACGCCCACCCAAGTGCCCCCGGCCAAACCATCCCGGCCGCTGTAAATACGTGTGTGGCTGGAGCCAGCCCAAGCGTCCAAAGGCTGGGTGGGGCGGCTCCAAAATTCATCGCGGTTCGAGGCCAGCACAAACCGCCCTTGGGGTTCGGGCTGCAACAAAAATGCGATCAGGCACATGGAAGATTCGGTTTTAAATATCGGCCAACAAAGCGTAAGGCAAGGGCTTGAAGCCCAAGGCAGCGCCGCTTGCGCTGCCCACCGTCACGGTTTGCCCATCGACCGCATTGGTTTGCATGGAAACCACTGCATCAAAGCCCCCTTGTGGGTGCTCGGCCACCGCAACCACCAAGCCGCAAGGTTGTTCTGCGTCGCTGGGGTGAAACAACTCATTACCGGCCTCAAGGGCCTGATCGCAATGCGCCAAATACGCCCGGCGCTTCAAAATGCCCCGGTACTGGCTGCGGGCCACCACCTCCTGGCCGGGGTAGCACCCTTTCTTGAAATTAACGCCTCCCACCGATTCGTAATTCAGCATTTGCGGCACAAAAGCATCCACCACCGGGGCCGTTACCAACACAACCCCACTGTTCACGTCCAGCCACTGCCACACAGGCAACGGCACAGCGTCCGCGGGCATGCATTCTTTGGGTCCGCAGGCGTAGGCCCTGACCGTGTCCTGGCTGTTGGGCAGCCTCACCATGTCAATGTCGTCTGTTGCCGCCTTGGCCCACACGGGCGCAGTTTGCAGCCCTTGCGGTACGGCGTTACCGGTCAGCCCCCAAACCGCCAAGGTGTCGCTCGCATCGGTCAATTTGGCCTTGGCCCGCAGCACAAACATGCTCAAACGCTTCAGCGTCGCTGGCAACACATCTTTGGGGCATATCAAGCGGATGTCTTGGGGGTCGTGCTTGAAACCAACAAAACTGGCTTGCATGCGCCCTTTGGCCGAGCAAAATGCCGCTAAACGCGCTTCAGAAAGCCCAAGCAAGGCAAAGTCTTGGGTCAACTGACCATGCAAAAACGCCGCTGCGTCTTCGCCCTGCACCCGTATCACCCCCAAGTGCGGCAACGCGACGGCGCCATTCGGGGCGGCAGGTTCAACAACAGGGCGGGGCGGTGCAAGGGGTGCTGTCATGGCTGGGTTCACTTATGATGTGCAGCCCTGATTGTCTCAAAGGCGCAAGACCGTGTTTCGTGTGTTGAAATGGTTGCTGTTGGCCGCGTTGGGTGCTGCGCTTTTGCTGGCGGCGGCTGCCTATGTGTGGCTGACCACGCCTTTGCCATTGCGGGCCACCGAGGCGGGCACTGCACCGCCCATGGTGGATGTGACGTTGCCCGCAGGCTCATCGATCAATGCCGTGGCCCGCCAACTGGTCCAGGCGGGGGTGGATGTGCCTGTTTGGCAGCTGATGGGCTGGTTTCGGCTGTCTGGGCAGGGGCGTGACATCAAAGCCGGCAGCTACGAAATTTTGGCAGGCACCACGCCGCAAAGCTTGCTGCAACAGCTGGTGCGTGGTGAACAAGCCCTGCGCCGTGTCACCCTGGTTGAAGGGTGGAACTACCGACAAGTGCTGGCTGCCTTGCGCCAAGCCGATCATTTGGTGTATGACCTGCCCAGCGATGCCTCAGAAAACCCAGCCCAGCTGATGAAACACCTGGGGCGCGCCGAAAATCACCCCGAAGGGCGGTTTTTCCCTGACACCTACACCTACGCCAAAAACAGCACGGCCAGCGGCTTGCTGGTGCAAGCGGCGCGTGCCATGGACCAAGCTCTGGACGCCGCTTGGGCACAGCGTCAGCCCGGTTTGCCACTCAAGTCGGCCCAAGACGCCTTGGTGTTGGCCAGCGTGATTGAAAAAGAAACCGGCGCAGCCGCCGATCGCGGGCCGATTGCTGGTGTGTTCATCAACCGACTGCGCATAGGCATGCGGCTGCAAACCGACCCCACCGTGATTTATGGTCTAGGCACCGCGTTCGATGGCAATTTGCGCAAACGTGACTTGCAAACCGATACCCCTTACAACACCTACACCCGCGCTGGTTTGCCCCCAACGCCCATAGCCATGCCAGGGCGCGCTGCCCTGCAAGCCGCCACCCAACCGGCCAACACGCAAGCGTTGTACTTTGTGGCCAAAGGCGATGGCAGCAGCCACTTCAGCGCCACTTTGGCCGAACACAACCGAGCCGTGCAACGCTACCAACTTCGTTGACCCCATGCCCACCACAGGACGCTTCATCACATTCGAGGGCATTGACGGCGCTGGAAAGTCCAGCCACATCAACGCCTTGGCCGATGCCTTTAAGCAACAAGGCCTCACGGTCACCTTGACCCGCGAACCCGGCGGCACGCCACTGGCCGAAAAGCTGCGTGCCCTGTTGCTGCACGACGCTATGGACCCGCTGACCGAAGCGTTGTTGATGTTCGCCGCCCGGCGCGACCACCTCCAGCAAGTCATAGAACCCGCCTTGGCGTTGGGCCACGTGGTGCTTTGCGACCGATTCACCGACGCCACTTTTGCCTACCAAGGGCATGGCCGCGGCTTTGACCTGGCCACCTTGGAACAGTTGGAACATTGGGTGCAAAATGGCCCAACGGGTCTGCGACAACCGGACCTGACCCTGTGGTTTGACCTGCCACCAGCGGTGGCAGCGCACCGTTTGGCAGGTGCCCGTGTGCCCGACAAATTTGAAGCCCAGCCGGCGGCTTTTTTCGAGAAAGTGGCACGTGGCTACGCCGCCCGGATGCAAGCCGCACCCCAACGCTTTGCACGCATACAGGCGCAAGCGCCAATGGAACAAGTGCGCCACCAAGTGATTGACACCTGTCTGCAACGTGGGTGGCTGACGTGACAGCGCCTTTGCCTGCCTGGCTTCAAAGGCAATTGTCAGATTTGCTGCCACAAAAAGGGCACGCCCTCTTGTTGGCTGGCCCCTCTGGTTTGGGTCAATACGAACTGGCTTTGGCGCTTGCCAGCGCATGGCTGTGCGAGCAGCCCAGCCCACTGGGTGCTTGTGGCCACTGCGGCAGTTGTCACGCAATTTCAGTGCACACCCACCCCGATTTGTTGGTGTTGATGCCTGAAACCTTGGCGCTGGAAACCGGTTGGCCCTTGGACGAAAAAACCCAAGACAAAATCGACAAAAAGGAAATAAAACCCAGCAAATGGATCAGGGTAGAAGCCACCCGGGACGCCGTGGCCTTTGCTCAAATGACACGATCCCGCGGTGCCACCAAGGTGGTGTTGATTTACCCCGCCGACCGACTGAACCATGAAGCCGCCAACACCCTGCTTAAAACCTTGGAGGAGCCCCCAGGCGCCCTCAGGTTTGTGCTGGCCACGGACGCAGCCCATACCTTGCTGCCCACCATACGCAGCCGCTGCCAAACCCACACACTGGTGTGGCCCACCCCTGCCGAGGCTTTGGCTTGGTTGCAAACGCAATTCCCGCAACTCAGTGCTGCCGACTTGCAAGCCGGATTGACCGCCGCTGGTGGGCGCCCCAGCGAAGCCGCCCAACTGCTGGGCATGGGGCTGCAACAGCACAACTGGGCGCAACTGCCAAGAGCCGTTGCACAAGGCGATTTGTCAGCCATAGCGGATTGGGCGCCACAACAACAACTGGATGTTTTACAAAAACTTTGCCACGATTTGATGGCCGTGCGGGCCAACGCCACCCCGCGCTTTTTTGAAGCACAGGCCCTGCCGCCACCCCCCGCCTGGGACGCCCTTTTAAAGTGGCAAAAACAGCTGCAACAAGCCGCTCGCACCGCAGAACACCCATTCAACGCTGGGCTGCTTTCGCAAGCATGGGGCTTGGCCGCGCAAGACGCACTGCGGCTACACTCCTGACCATGAGTTCCAGCGACGACACAGCAGCCGGACATGGTGCCGCCAGGCCCACCGTCATACAACTCTCCATCAAGGAGAAAGGTGCCCTGTACGCTGCCTACATCCCGTTGTTCGCCGAAGGCGGCATTTTTGTGCCATCCGCCCGCGACTACCACTTGGGCATGGACGTTTACTTGCTGTTGACCCTGCCCGAGGACACCCAACGCTACCCCGTGGCTGGCAAGGTGGCCTGGATCACACCCGGCGGTGCCACCGGCTCCCGGACCCAAGGGGTGGGTATTCGCTTTCCAGCTGACGACAAATCACGGCAGCTGAAAGCCCGTATCGAAGAAATTTTGGGCGCCCACCTGGCCTCCGATCGCCCCACGCAAACCATCTGAAACGGTGGCTGTCTGCCATGTTTATTGATTCTCACTGCCACCTCAACTTTCCTGAACTGCAAGCCCAACTGCCCGACATACTGGGCCAAATGGCTCAGGCACGGGTTCAGCAGGCCATTTGCATCAGCACCACCCTCGAGGATTTTGGCGATGTTCACCACCTGGCCATGGCGCACCCCCACTTGTGGGCCACAGCCGGCGTTCATCCCGACAACGAAGGCGTACAAGAACCCACCCTGAACGATTTGCTGGAGCGCGCCGCTTTACCCAAAGTGGTTGGCATAGGCGAAACAGGGCTGGACTACTACCGTCTGGGCGACCGCACGGTGGCCGACATGGAATGGCAGCGTGAACGGTTTCGGGTGCACATTCGGGCGGGGCGTTTGACGCAACTGCCTTTGGTGGTTCACACCCGTTCGGCTTCGGACGACACTTTGGCCATTCTGCGGGAAGAGGGCGGTTTTGCGTCCGCCCATCAGGGTGATGCAAAGCCGGTATCCAAAGGCGTTTTTCACTGCTTCACTGAAACCATGGCAGTGGCCAAAGCTGCACTGGATCTGGACTTTTACATTTCGTTTTCGGGGATCTTGACCTTCAAAAATGCGCAAGACCTGCGCGAAGTGGCGGCTTACGTACCGCTAGACCGCATGCTCATCGAAACGGACAGCCCCTATCTGGCACCCGTGCCCCACCGCGGCAAAACCAACACCCCAGCCTATGTGCCTTTCGTTGCACAACAATTGGCGGCGGTCAGGGGCATGTCGGTGGAAGAGGTGGGCGCCGTTACCACGGCCAACGCCTTGCGGCTGTTTTCTGGCATGAACATCGCTGCCTGAGCGGCTTGCTACGTGTAATCCACATAAAAAAACCACACTGCATACCGGATGATTCCGGCATTCCTGTTTCATGGAGACATGCAAGTGGTAATCAAAAGCCAAAAAGATTTTTATTCGGGGCTGATGTTCACTGTGGTGGGCGCGGCATTTGCTGTGGGCGCGGTGGATTACAGCGTGGGCACTGCAGCACGCATGGGCCCGGGTTACTTCCCGCTGATTTTGGGCGTGTTGCTGAGCCTGTTGGGCTTGGTGGTGCTGTTCAAGTCTTTGGGCGATACCCCGCACGAAGGCGAAGCCATTGGCGCCATTGCATGGAAGCCGCTGTTTTTCGTGATTGGTGCCAACTTGATTTTTGGTGCCATGCTTGGAGGCTTGCCTTGGGTGGGCCTGCCTCCTATGGGGCTGGTACCTGCGATTGTCGCCTTGGTGCTGATGGCATCGGCCGCTGGCGAAAAGTTCAACTTGCGCGAGTCGCTGGTCTTGGCTGCCATATTGGCAGTGGGCAGCTACCTCACCTTTGTCAAGCTGCTGGGGCTGCCGTTCCAGCTGTGGCCCGCCTTCATCACCGGTTAAGGAGCTTGTTGCTATGGATCTGATCAACAACCTGTCCACCGGTTTCGGTGTGGCGTTCACGTTTCAAAATTTGATGTACGCCTTTGTTGGCTGCCTGTTGGGCACCGTCATCGGCGTGTTGCCTGGCTTGGGGCCTGTGGCCACCATTGCCATGCTGCTGCCAGCCACTTACGCGTTGCCGCCCGTGGCAGCGCTCATCATGCTGGCAGGTATTTACTACGGCGCCCAGTACGGCGGGTCCACCACCGCTATTTTGGTTAACTTGCCGGGCGAGGCGTCGTCAGTCGTCACAGCATTGGACGGCTACCAGATGGCGCGCAAGGGCAGGGCGGGGCCAGCCTTGGCCGCTGCAGGTGTTGGGTCGTTCTTTGCAGGCACGGTGGGCACGCTGGTGTTGGCCGCCTTCGCTGTACCGCTTACCGAAGTGGCGTTCAAATTCGGGCCAGCCGAATACTTCTCGCTCATGGTGTTGGGCTTGATTGGTGCGGTCGTGTTGGCCTCGGGTTCACTGATCAAGGCTGTCGCCATGATCATCTTGGGACTGTTGTTGGGCATGGTGGGCACCGACGTCAATTCCGGTGTGGCGCGCTACAGCTTCGACATCCCTGAACTGACCGACGGGATTGGCTTCATCGTGATTGCCATGGGTGTGTTTGGCTACGGCGAAATCATTCAAAACCTGTCGCATTCCGAAGAAAAGCGCGAGGTTTTCACCAAAAAAATCACTGGCCTGATGCCCACTGGCGCAGACTTCAAGCGCATGTTTCCGGCCATTTTGCGCGGCACCACCTTGGGTTCGGCACTGGGTATTTTGCCGGGCGGCGGTGCATTGCTGGCGTCCTTCGCCGCTTACACGATCGAGAAAAAGACCAAACTGCAACCCGGCGAAGTACCGTTTGGCCAGGGCAACATTCGCGGCGTGGCAGCACCTGAGTCGGCCAACAACGCAGGGTCACAAACCTCTTTCATTCCGCTTTTGACGCTGGGCATCCCGTCGAACGCCGTGATGGCCCTGATGGTCGGTGCCATGACCATACACAACATCCAGCCTGGCCCACAGGTCATGACCAGCAACCCCGAGTTGTTTTGGGGCTTGATTGCATCGATGTGGATTGGTAACGCGATGTTGCTGATCTTGAACCTGCCGCTGATCGGTGTGTGGATCAAGCTGCTGACCGTGCCCTATCGCTGGTTGTTTCCTGCCATTGTGCTGTTCTGTGCCGTGGGTGTTTACACCACCAACAACAACACCTGGGATATTTGGATGGTGGGTCTGTTTGGTGTGATTGGGTACGCTTTCATCAAAATGGGCTGTGAACCCGCGCCACTGTTGCTTGGGTTGATTTTGGGCCCCATGATGGAAGAAAACCTGCGCCGTGCCTTGTTGCTGTCACGCGGCGACTGGACGGTGTTTGTGACGCGCCCCTTGTCAGCAAGCCTATTGGCTGTGGCCGTGTTGCTGTTGGTGTTGGTGTTGTCGCCTTCCATCAAAAAACGTCGGGAAGAAGCCTTTGTCGAAGAGTAAGCGCTGATTTTGAGCTAACCTCAACCACCATGAACACTTCTCATTCATGGTGGTGCCCACCCGGCAACCGCCGGGTTTTTTTATTGGCGGGCCTGTCTGCGTGTGCAGGGTGGGCATGGGCTGGCTCTTTCGATGACTTTTTCAGAGCCATCAGCCGAGACGACGCCAGCACCATCGACCGCCTGGTTGCCCGTGGCTTTGATGTCAACACACGCGACGAACGAGACATCCCACCTTTGATTTTGGCGATTCAGCTGGATTCACTGCGGGTGGCCAACTATCTGGTTGCGCACCTCGATACGCTGATCAACGACCGCAACGCTGCCGGTGAAAACGCTTTGATGGTTGCTGCTCTGCGGGGGCAAGTGGCTTTGGTGGATGCCATTCTGGACCGCAACGTGCCCGTCAATCAGCCGGGTTGGGCACCATTGCATTACGCGGCAGCCCATTTCGGGCCAGCGGCGGTGTATTTGGTTCAAAGGTTTTTGGATCGATACGCCTACATCGATGCTGAAGCACCCAACGGCAACACCCCCTTGATGATGGCAGCCCGCTACGGCACCGAAGCCGCTGTGACCTTGCTGCTGACCGAGGGTGCCGCCCCCCAGCTGAAAAACAAAGCGGGGTTGACCGCGCTGGACCATGCCAGGCTGGGTTCACGCCCTGGCAACGTAAAACTGCTGCTGCGCGCTCTGGGTAGTTTGGGTAGCTGACCAGTCAAAACATCTTCTTGGCGGAAGGTGGATAACTGTCTGGCCCCAGAGTTTGACTTTCTACAATGTATATTATGTTAAATTTCTAGTCTATACAAAACGCGCCCTGAGGCGCGTTTTGTTGGAGAACGTCCGATCAGCGGATCACAGCCAGAGTGGTACGTGCACCACCCTTGTATGTCATCAACGTCAGCGCGCCGTTCTTGATGTCGCCCTTTTCGTCAAAAGCAATCTTGCCGGTCACACCTTTGTGCTCGATTGTTTTCAGCGAAGGCAGGTACTTGGCAGGTTCTGCAGAGTTGGCGGCCTGCATGGCTTTGGCCATCACGTGTACAGCGTCATACACGTAAGGTGCATACACCTGAACGTCTGCGTTGAACTTGGCCTTGAAGTCGGTACGGAACTTCTCCATGGCCGCTTTGTCTTCACCTTCTACGCCACCGGCTTCTGCGCAGTACACCACGTCGTCAGCCAAAGTATCACCCGCCAGCTTGGGCAGTTCGCTGGTGCAAATGCCATCACCGCCCATGAACTTGGCCTTGATGCCCAGCTGCTTCATCTGGCGGATCATGGGGCCAGCAACAGCGTCCATACCACCAAAGAACACGACGTCAGGCTTCTTGGCCTTCAGGGTGGTCAAAATGGCGTTGAAATCGGTGGCTTTGTCGTTGGTGAACTCGCGGCCCACCACTTTGCCGCCAGCAGCGGTCACACCTTTTTCGAATTCGTCAGCCACGCCCTGACCATAAGCGGTGCGATCATCGATCACAGCCACGTTCTTGGCCTTGAGGGTTTCAATGGCGTACTTGCCCAGCGTGCCACCCAGATGCACGTCGTCGGCCACAACGCGGAACACGTTGTTGTAACCTTGGCGGGTGTACTTGGGGTTGGTTGCCGATGGGGAAATCTGAGGAATACCAGCGGCGTTGTACAGCTGGGATGCCGGGATGGTGGTGCCGGAGTTCAGGTGACCAATCACGCCATTGACCTTGGCGTCAACCAGCTTTTGAGCAGCAGCGGTGCCCTGCTTGGGATCGGCCGCATCGTCTTCAGCCAGCAACTCAAATTTGGCAGGCTGACCGCCAATGGACAAGTTGGCAGCATTGAGTTCATCGATGGCCATGCGGGCACCGTTTTCGTTGTCCTTGCCCAAGTGGGCGATGGCGCCACTGGTCGGGCCCACGTGGCCGATTTTAATGACCAGACCTGCGGGTGCTGCAGGCGCGGGCGCTGCTGCGGGTGCCGCAGCCTCTTCTTTTTTGCCACAAGCCGCCAGCGCAACCGCTGCAGCCACAACCGCCAGTTTCATCGTCATTTGCATATGAACCTTTGAATGGAAAGGGGTAAAACACGTTGAGCGCTGTATTGCGCGCGTTCGTAACGATACTCTAAAAAACTGGCTTTGTTTGCGCAGGGCCTCTAAACAACCCTATTTCCAGGATTGTTTCGGTTGTTTTCATGGACTTCTTGCATCACTTGCTGCAACCGAGACTCCAGACTGGCGTGTGCCAGCTGCGCAAAACGGTCTATTTCCGCCTGCAGGGCACCATGTGCTGCCGCCAGAACCTGTTCGGTCAGCCCTTGTGTTAGCGCCTCGATGTCCAAAGTTTCCGGTGGCTTGGATGCAACCACCGCTTCACTCAGCATCGGTTCCGTGGCGGGCAACGCCGGGTTCGGGGCGCGCGGCGCAGGAACCACTTCCGTTAACGTGGGCACAAAACGGGGCGGCAGGCGTTTGCTATCAATCATTTCTTGCCCTCTGGGGCACTGGGGCACTGGGCTTCAGTGCATCGTGCCTGACCAAGCGGCAACCCATGGCGCTGTAGGCGCGCCAGCGGTCTCGGGCGGGCAAACGCTCTTCTTCCGACAAGCCCACCACCTCAATCACCCTGTCAAATGACGCCAACAGCCCAGGCACCTGGGCGTGGCAATTCACCAACACATCGCTGCCGAGGTGGGCATTGGGTTGCTCGCCCAAGACGATGGGCGATCGTTTGCTCACCTGCTCGGGCGCGCCTGGGTGGCTGTGTGCCAAAAAAGAATCCGCTGCAAACGTCCACAAAGCCGCGTCCAGCTGAGACAAAAAGTCCCGCGGGCCGCACACCTGCACCCTTTTTTCAGCTTGGGTCACTTTGCGCAACAAACGACACAGGTATGGGATTTTGTCGGCCACATTGAAGTGGAAAGCAATCTCGGAGGGGGTGCTCATGCCAGTCTAGACAGGTATGGCTCAGGATTTGGCAGATCGCTTGAGTTTTGGCTTTGTGGCGGCAGGCGCGGCGGCGGTTGCCTGGCGTTCGGCCTCGTCAAGCAGGTAGCGAACCAACAGGGGCACCGGTCGCCCGGTGGAGCCTTTGGCCGCGCCGCTCTTCCAAGCGGTGCCGGCTATGTCCAGGTGCGCCCAGTTCATCGTTCCTACAAATTTTTGCAAAAACTTGGCGGCCGTGACCGATCCAGCCTGTCTGCCGGCGACGTTGCCCATGTCGGCGAAATTGGATTTCAAACCCTCGGCGTATTCGGCATCCAGCGGCATGCGCCAGCAAGGATCCTGGGCGACGTCACCCGCTTGCTGCAGGTGTTGGGCCAATGCATCCGTATTGGAAAACAACCCTGAACGCACGGCACCCAATGCAATCACGCATGCGCCGGTCAAGGTGGCAATGTCAATCACAGCACTGGGCTTGAATCGCTCAGCGTATGTCAGAGCATCACACAGTATCAGGCGACCTTCGGCATCGGTGTTCAATATTTCAATGGTTTGCCCGCTCATGCTGGTAACGACATCGCCAGGCTTGATGGCCCGGCCATCGGGCATGTTTTCGCAGCTGGGGATGAGGCCCACCACGTTCACTTTGGGCTGCAAAAGGGCCAGCGCCTCAAACGTGCCCAGAACACTGGCTGCGCCGCCCATGTCGTACTTCATCTCGTCCATCTCGGGGGCCGGCTTGATAGAGATGCCTCCCGTGTCAAAGGTGATACCTTTGCCCACCAACACGACGGGCGCTTGGCTTTTTGGGGCACCCTGGTATTTCAACACGATGAAGCGCAAGGGCTCCTCGGAGCCTTGTGCCACAGCCAAAAAGGCCCCCATGCCCAACTTGGCAACTTCTTTGGGGCCCAGCACCTCGGTGGTGATGCCCTTTTTCTTGCCCAAGGAGCGGGCTACATCGGCCAAATGTGAAGGTGTCGCGTGGTTACCGGGGCGGTTGGACCATTCCTTGGCCAGCGCCACACCGCGCACCGTAGCGCACGCGGTTGCAAACGCCGCTTGAACAGACTCAGTGGCGTTTTCCAGCCCCAAGGTGACGGTGGCAGCCGCGTGAGGCGCGGGTTTGGATTTGGTGGTTTGGTACACGTAGGTGGCATCGGCCAAGGCCTGCACCACGGCTGACAGGCAGGCCCCATCCATGTGGCCCAACCAAGCCAACACGTGCTTCAGTGTCCCATGTTTGGCTGTTGCCATCGCTGCCGTGGCAGCTTTGCGGGCATCACGTGCACTGCCATCCCCAGCCCGTACCAGCACCACACGGCGGGGCTTCAAGCCCACAATGCCATAGCCACTCAACACCTTGCCAGCGCCCTCCTCCAAGTCCTTGTGTTCCAAGGCCTGCGCAATCCAGTTCTGCAACGGATCGGTGGGGTCCAAGTGATCTGCGGTATTGCTGTCGGGCCAAAAAACCAACAAAGCATCGGCGGCGGCTTGGCCAGCGGCCATCAAACTGAGCGACTTGAGTTCAAAGTTCATAATATCGACTGGTTTTAACGCACACGCATGTTATTCGATTCCTCGATTCGACGAGAACTGGGCCGCAGTTTTGGCGCCACTTTGCTGGTGTTGGTGACGATCGTCATCACCATGCTGCTGATACGCACCTTGGGCTTGGCCAACCGCGGCAGCGTTGACCCCCAAGAGATCATGTTGGTGCTGACCTACACCGTTCTTGGGCGGCTGCCTACCGTTTTGACGCTGGCTTTGTTCATTGCGGTGGTGTCGGTGCTGTCGCGCATGTACCGCGAAAGCGAAATGGTGATTTGGCAGAACAGTGGCCTGGGTTTGTTTGCATTGCTCAAACCGGTGTTTCGTTTTGCATGGCCTGTTTTGGCCATGATTGGCTTGCTGGTTTTGTTGGTGTGGCCTTGGGCCAACGAACAAACCGATCAGATGCGTGACCGGTTTGAGCGGCGAGGTGATTTGGAACGGGTGGCGCCGGGCCAGTTCCAAGAATCTGCCGGGGGTCGTCGGGTTTTTTTTGTGGACAAGGCCAGCGAAGCGGGCTCGCCGGCACGCAATGTGTTTGTGTCTGAAGTCACCCCGGAGGGGGGTGAGAGCATCACGTCGGCCCTCAGCGGGCGGGTCGAATGGGCGGGCGACACCGCCACATTGTTCCTGGACCGAGGTCAACGGGTGCAGCACGATGCCGGTGCTGCAGGCACCCAAATCAGCGAATTTGAGGTCTATGGGATTCAGCTCCAGGGGGGCAACAACAGGCCCACCAAAGCAGGCGGCCTGAAATCCATACCCACTTGGGAGTTGCTGCAAAACCCAACCAATGCGGAGTTGAGTGAATTGGGCTGGCGTTTGGGGTTGGCGTGGACGGCTGTTAACTTCATCCTGCTGGCCGTGGCCACCACCACGGGCAACCCGCGGGCCGGGCGCAGCGGCAACCAAGCATTTATGCTATTTGCCTTCATTTTTTATTACAACTTTCTTAATTTGGGGCAAAACTGGGTGGCCAGCGGCTGGGTGGGGTTGCTGCCCTTCATGTTGGCGTTGCATGGGTCGGCCTTCGCCCTTGCGGTTGGCTGGCTTTATGTTCGGCACCACAACATCCGCTTGCGAAGTCTCTGGTCTCGCGGTCCGCGGAGCGCCCCATGAAGACCTTGCGTCGACTCATTTATTTGGAAATTTTGGTGGCAGTCGGCTTCGTGCTGCTGTCGTTTGTATCTTTGTTTGTTTTTTTCGATCTGGTTGATGAGTTGCCAGCCTTGGGCAAGGCGGCCGCAGGCAATGCCGACCAGGTGTATCGACTGCAGCATGCCTTTGCATACGTGTTGCTGTTGGTGCCCAACCGCGTGTACGAGCTGATGCCCATTGGGGTGTTGATTGGTTCGGTTTTTGTGCTTACGCGACTGGCCCAAAGCTCGGAATACACCATTCTGCGAACCAGCGGATTGGGGCCCTGGCGCGCCTTGCGCACCCTGCTCGTTTTGGGGGCAGGCTTTGTGGTACTGACCTTCGCACTGGGTGACTATCTGGCACCCTATGCCGACCGCCAGGCTCAAGTCTTGAAAGCGCAATTTCAGGGGCGTATCAGCACAGGGCAAACCGGCGCTTGGTTGCGTGAAAAGCAGCCTACCAACAGCTACGCCGTCAATGTGGGGGCGCTTGATGCCTCCGCCCGGCTGCAAGACATACGGATTTTTCGGTTTAATTTGAAGGGTCAGCTCGATGCCATCGTGCAGGCGGAGTCAGGCGCCATCGGCCCCGGCGAACAATGGTTGCTGCACAAGGTGATGATTCGAGACTTGGTGGGCCACCAGCAAACGCCGCCCAACATTGCAACCACGCAACAGCCCACTCTGGCATGGCCCACCACCCTAACGGCCGAAATGGTGGCGGTGGCTTTGCTTAAACCTGAGCGCATGCGCACCCTGGACTTGTTCAACTACATACAGCACCTAGAGGCCAACAACCAAACCGCACAGCGTTACGAAATTGAGTTCTGGCGCAAGGTGTTTTACCCCTTGAGCTGCCTGGTGATGGTGGTGCTTGCGCTTCCGTTTGCTTACCTGCATTTCCGCAGTGGGGGGGTGGCGGCGTACGTGTTCATGGGCGTCATGATTGGCATCAGTTTCTTCTTGCTTAACAACGTGTTCGGCTACATTGGTAACCTGCGCGCTTGGGAACCTTGGCTTGCTGCTGCCTCGCCCGCACTGCTCTACACGGTGGCCTCGCTGGGGGCTTTCGGTTGGTTGGTGCTGCGCCGCTGAAACGCGATTCCATCTCTGCTTTGAAAGACTGACCCCATGCGCGCTGTCATTGTTTTTGCCCACGGATCCAGAGACCCGCTCTGGCGCAAACCTGTTGAGGCCGTGGCTGCACAGGTCAGAGCCTCGGAGCCAGACGTGTTGGCTGCATGTGCCTACCTGGAGTTGTGTGAGCCCGCCCTGCCCGAAACCGCGGCGCAACTGGTGGCAGCCGGAGCCACGGACGTACGCGTATTGCCCTTGTTTTTTGGTATGGGTAAGCACGCCCGGGAAGACTTGCCGGTGCTGATGCAAGCCCTGCGCGAACAGCACACCGAAGCGCGCTTTACCCTGTTGCCCACGGCAGGCGAAAACCCAAAACTGTTGGCATTGCTCGCCGCCATGGCTCTTGAAGGTCCCCCATGAACCTGCACCAGTTTCGCTTTGTGCAAGAGGCAGTACGGCGCAACCTCAACTTAACAGAAGCTGCCAAAGCCCTCCACACCTCGCAGCCGGGGGTGTCCAAAGCCATCATCGAGCTCGAAGACGAATTGGGCGTCGAAATTTTCACGCGTCACGGCAAACGCATCAAGCGCGTTACCGAGCCAGGCCAGCATGTTTTGCGCAGCATCGACATCATTTTGCGCGAGGTGAACAACCTCAAACGCATCGGAGAACAGTTCACGGCACAAGACAGCGGCACCCTCAGCATCGCCACCACACACACACAGGCGCGCTACGTTTTGCCAGGCCCGGTGGCCAAATTGCGGCAGGCCTATCCCAAGGTGGGCATCAGCCTGCACCAGGGTTCGCCTGCCCAGGTGGCCCAAATGCTGTTGGACGAGGTAGCAGACATAGGCGTGGCCACCGAATCGCTGTCTCAGTACGAAGAACTCATCACCCTGCCCTGCTACGACTGGCAGCACGTGCTTGTGTTGCCGTTTGGGCACCCTTTGCTGGACAAAGACCGCATTTCGCTGGAAGACTTGGCCAAGGTGCCACTCATCAGTTACCACCCTTCGTTCACGGGGCGCGCCCGCATCGACCAAGCGTTTGGATTGCGACAACTCAAGCCCAACGTGGTGCTGGAAGCGATCGACTCCGATGTGATCAAAACCTACGTCAAACTGGGGTTGGGCGTGGGCATAGTGGCCGAAATGGCCATGCAGGGCGAAGAACGCAACGCCGACCTGGTGGCCCGACCAGCGGGCCATTTGTTCGGGCAGAACGTGGCACGTGTGGCGTTCAAACGGGGCACATACCTGCGCCACTTCGTGGTGAAATTCGCTGAATTTTTGAGCGATCGTCTCTCGCGTGAACTGATCAACAAAGCCAT
>JACCDQ012046729.1_pt1 | contig 16510 bp, 13 predicted proteins | sample 7446031 | NCBI WGS metagenome assembly JACCDQ01 (sample SAMN15323442, study PRJNA562643) | freshwater metagenome | isolation source: river surface water | place: USA:Blue River Watershed | collected 2017-08-17
ACGTTAACCAAAACACAATGAACAACGTTAACCAAAACACAATGAACAACGTTAACCAAAACACAATGAACAACGTTAACCAAAACACAATGAACAACGTTAACCAAAACACAATGAACAACGTTAACCAAAACACAATGTCAGACTATCAAAGAATGAAATTACAACTTAAAGAGAAAGAAATCCTTATTGAAGAGAAGAAAATGGACACGCAAAGACTCATTGAGGAGAAGAAGATTGATCTCACTATCAAGCTCAAAGAAATTGATATCGCAGAGAAACAGAAGGACAGAGAGTTCATTGAAAGAGAGAACAACAAAAACAGAGTCATGTATGTGAAGACACGCCACAACAAATATTTAGATCTACAGGTATACGGATCACCCGCTAAGCAATACATCACGCAAGAGTCACTTACAGACATACTTAGCTTCAGTGCTTACAATGCTATGAATACCATCATGCCAGATGTTCAAAGCAAAATCAAACAAGTTATTCAGGACGTTGCTAAGCCCGTGCCAGTTGTTGAGAACAACAAAACGAAGGATATTGTTTGCATTGACGTTGACGAGGTTCAAGCCGCTATTAAAAACATCACGCAAGACACAGAACCAATGATTACGAATGAGTTCAACACAATCAAAGACAAGGTTGACAATATCAAGATCATTGCGATTGATGATGATAAACGTCACGTTGAGACGACATATCAAACTAAACTGACAAATCAAGATACAGAGAAGAACAAAACCATGAAAGACAAAATCAAATATGTAAAACCACAAAACAAGATAGCTATGAACGACGGCCGCGTTCAAATCAATTGCTATTGTTGTAATACAATTATTGACATGGAAAGTTCGGCGTGTCACCGCGCTCACGACATCCCAAGAAGCAAAGGTGGAGATTGCTCTATTGAAAATATTTATCTTACGTGCTCTACATGCAATCACGATATGAGCGATTCAATGACAGTACACGAATATAAAGTAAAACTCTACGTTGGACTTATTAGCCATGACAGCGATGATGATGTGTGAATCTGAATTTGATCAATTCAGATTGAACCATCCATTACGATTTGCATGCATGAGAAATACATTGAGATGCTCGCCTTCGTAAAGAATGTTTTGTTGAACTGAGTTGAGTCTGAGTAATAATTTAGTTCATACTATAGATTATAGTACGATGTCTTTTATCAACAGTTGAAGCCTTGCTTATTTTCAACCTGCTGAAATTTCAGTGGGTTGAAATGTTTTCATCCTATTAATCTAAGATGCGCGTTTCTTATCATAGCTGATATATAAACACCATCTATGATACTTCATTCGTTACTTATTGTGCTCACGATATTAATAATAGTATATCATCCATCTCATGGAATATTTATAATAGCCCTGATTGGTATATGTTACATGCTTCTTAAGAGACGCTCAATGATACATGGCGGCATGCAGCAATTAAGCACGCAACCAACCCGCGTGAATATATCACAGAAAGGTACAATATACAGCATTGCATTAAATTGTGCATACAATGAATCAAAGAAAGAAGTTGATTGCGTGACGTCAGATTCAATACTATACAAACGTGAGAATCCATTTAACTTGCTGGGGTATGTCCCCGTTGTTGGTCCATTACTTACTCTTGGTTCAAAAATCATGACAGCAGGCACAGAGATGGCTGATGATTTGTTGAATTTATCCATTGGGACAAGCAAACGCGAAATCCTGAAAACGGTCGACGAGGTAGTAGATGATGCGAAAACATATATAACAAATGTAGCTTCAAGAATATCAACAACTGATTCTCCTTCATCAAAGTGGTTGCTTAGTGAACAATAAGACTATAATGTGTTTCATATAATATATCAATGGTGAGTAAAACATATTTCGCAATTACTATTCTCATAGCTTTGACTGCTGCTGTAATCGCAGTGATACTTGCGATTCCACAACTCACTATATGCAATTCTAATTTGATGGGCCGCGCATTGCGATACACAATATTGAGTATTCAGCTGTTGCTTGCACTTGGTGCATGGTCCAAAGTATATAAAACATTCAAGTTGATGTCTCAACAAAAAAAGAATGTTGTTGAACAACAAGTCTTTGAATGAGATCACAAGTAGTGAATCATGTCATATGCGTTTCGTGAACGCTTTTGAATGAAATCACATTATGTGGTGAATCATTGGCTCATCAAATCCATTTGGAAGAAGCAAGTCAACGAATTGGATTTGAACATCATGATCATGAGCATATAGATGGTCGTTGATGAATTTGTCTTTATCTTCTTCATTGAAGTACTTATTCAATAGCTCAATGCCAGCAGCATACGACGCATGCGATTCAATCTTTTTTTGATCATTGCGTTTAACCATGAGAGAATGAAACTTTTTGATTTGTTCATCATCAGATTGAATGGCCATTATCATTTTCTTCGTGTATTCATCATTGCATAAGTCATTGATGTTATACATTGACTTATTCTCAAGAAGAAGGTCAAGCGCAAGTGGATTCTTAAATGCTTCGCACCAAATCACTTTATCAAGATTTGTTTTCATATACTCAATTGCAAATGCACTTTGCGAAAGAGCACTCCATGTCTTTGAATCATTGCTTTGCGCAACAATCTTATCCATGATTTTGCGAAAGTCTCGTGCAGCAACTGGCGTCACAACGGAGTATTGCACATTGGATCCCATTGCATCTGTAATCATGTTAGCGAGCTTCTTTTCATACTCTGGAGTAACAACAATATTCTTTGTCTTAGCAAGCGCCGTGACACTGCGGCTAAGCACAAGTCCAATAATTCCAAACATGATTAAGCAATAGTTCTTTGGATGGTCAAGAATACACCTTCAGTAGGGCTGAAGTATATTTTGAGATATAGCTCTTCAATTTTGGATATTAGGTAGCTGAGCATTTGTATCGATGCAACAAAAAAAGAAGTACAATTATAAGCTCAATCACGAGAGCTTATAATTCAATGTCAGAGTCTAACATAGTTAATCACTCTCTTCATCCGTATTGTTAGAATCATCAGATAGATCATCAGGAATGGATAAGTCTGAAATGTCAATGTTCTCAACCTCCGCAACCTTCTTCAACGCTTTCAAGTCACGCTTTGTGATGATACCAGATTGAACCATATCATCAACAGTCCGCGAACCAACATCATCTTCAATCACTTGATTGAGTTTGCTTAATGCGAACATGTTATCAGCCATTCTCTCATCAAACTCAGTACGCAATATAGTCTTGCGCGATGCTGCTTGATATTCGTACGAACTCAATTCATCTTCGTTGTCAACTTCATTCACATGACAATCAAGAAACTCTTGACAGAATGGTAGCGTACTACGAAAGAATGTTAAGTCAGCTGAAGTAATTCTTGAAAGTATCTTTTGGTTGATACGATACTCGCCACTATTGATCAATTCATCCATGCGAGATTGATAACCTTGAAAGCGGATACCTTGAGCATTATTCGTAATAGTATTGTAAATGTTATCAACATATTTTGAGTTTGTGCCAGTGAGACCAATCATGAATGACTTTTGCGTAGTCAAGTATTGCATCGAAGTCTCTTCAGGAAAGATGGATAGTCTGTCCAAGATAGCCAACTCTTTGTTGATGTCATGAGTGACTAAACAGATTGCGCGAGGTTTCAGCATCACCATGTTTCTGTGTCTAATAGACAACTCACGCAAACGCTTTGGTACATCCGCAAAGTTCGTACAACAGAAGTATAACTTCAAATACGAACTCGATTGAATCTCTTCACCATTGATCGCGGTCTCAGTGAGAAGTTCATCTCTCTTGTGATAGAATCCAACAAGATAAGCAAGCTTGAGATGTTTCAAAGCGTACGTAAGAGATTTACCATCAATCAGTGATTGCAGTTGAGTTTTGAAGACTGATGAACCAACCCACATTGGTAGCGTTATCTTTGCAAAGTCAACCATGAAGTCGAACATGATGTCCAACTTTTCATTTGCATCTTCTGCGTATATCATGAGTTGATCAATCTTCTTTGTTTGTTCATCAACTTTTGTGAGTAGCTCTTTGTTGTTGCTAAGTAGTTCTTTGTTATTCTCGAGCAAATTATCAATCTTCTTCGATTGCTCATCGATTCTATCATCTTTGCATCGTGAAAATGCTTCAGACAATTCAAACTGATACTTCGTATAGTAAGTAATCACTTTCTCCAAGAAGAGATAGTAATTCGCATAGATTTCTGCATTGATAGTATGGGTCTTATGGTTTCTTGCTCTCATTAGGCATTTCTTAAATGCTTCAGGTGTAAGCATGTACACATGTTTAGTTGACACTCCGCCTTGTTTCACCGGCTGCGGAATATTCCGCAGCCGGTAATCTTCGGTTTCTGTGCATCCGAGCTTTATTAGTCTGTCTTTAACATCACTACTGCGAGTACTTGTTGTAACTCCATACTCAATCAACTTATCATGATGAACAATGAACTGTCCGTCATTTTCTTCTTTGGATAATTCCAAGAAGTAATCCATGAAGGACATATCCATTTCAGGATATATGATAGCTTTGACTTGCACCATGAACTCTTTCAAATCTACTTTCTTAAAAGCATTAACGAGCGATTGAGTATATTCAGTGATAGAAGCAATCTTCACCATAATGTCAATGTCAGTGATGGGGCTTACGATAGGTGTTAATAAGCGCGTTGGATATATTTTGAGATATAGCTCTTCAATTTTGGACTATAGGAGAGTCGTATGAACGATGAGTAAAAAAACTTCACATCGATAGTATGGGTCTTATGGTTTCTTGCTCTCATCAAACATTTCTTAAATGCTTCAGGTGTAATCATATAAACATTTTTTAAATGCTTCAGGTGTCAGCATGTAAACCTTTTTGTTTGAACCACCAGATCCCGATTTATTTTGCTGCGGAAATTTCCGCAGCAAAAATTCTTCACTTTCATCGCATTGTTTTATTAGTTCAATGCAAATGACCAAACAAAAAATGATCACATACAATGTAACAATAATCATATCGAGTATGCTCTCAACCTATGAATGAATCGTCAATGCGTCTCTTATAGTCGCGAAGTCATATTCATATTTTCATAACCGTTTGGATACATCTTGTCAATGTATTGGATCAGCTCTCGCTTATCAATCTTTTTCCAATGAACTTCTACGAACTTCTCAAATGGAAGTGGTCTAAACAAATACGATTGACAAACTAATGAAGCATGATCTTCAAGACCAATTAATTTCATTAGTGGATGATAATACGCGTACTCGAAATCAATATCATATATGTTTTCTTGAATCAGATGAGTTGCTCTTGTATTCGCCAATATCAGACCCCAATGCACTTTGTCTTTGTTTGCTTCGAGTAAACGAATTGCATTTGGATTTTTAGATAGTTCTTTCCAATCAATCTTGTCTTGATTCGCTTCGAGTAAACGAATCGCATTTGGATTTTTAGATAGTTCTTTCCAATCAATCTTGTCTTGATTCGCTTCAAGTAAATCAATAGCCGCTGGATTACTTGAAAGTCCAGTCCAGTTAATCTTGTTCTGATTTGCGCGTACGACATCAATCGCATAAGGGTTCTTACTGAGATAATACAACATATGGTCTGGTATCATATCAATGTTGTCGTGAAGTAGTTGAAGACGATACTTACTCAGTGGTTGACTTTGATGAATGAAAGTATTCAAGTTAATCAGCTCTGGGTGCTTCTTTAGAAATTCATCAGTGTTTAGATTACTGCAAATATTATCAGTGAAAATATCTCGCTCATCAAATAGTTCATCACATACTAGTGATTTCATAATCGTATCAAAATGCTTCTCCATGAATGCTAAACTTTTTTTTGTTGTAGACGCGCAGGTCCAAAACATTTCATCCAAATTTACTTTGTCTATGTTTTCACATAGCAAATCTATTCCATCTGAGTTTTTGCAGATCGACGGCCATTGCACTTTGTCTATGTTTTCACGTAGTATGTTAATCACTTCAGGGTGATTGTTACACGCTACACGATGCCAGTCAATCTTATCAAGATTAGATCTGAAATATTTTACTGCGTTAGGCGACATTGATAGATAGTCCCAGTAATCTGCTCTATCGTTTGATTCAGCAATTATCTTAGAAATGATCTTATCAACAAAATGTTCTTTCACTTTGTTACCATCATGATTCGTTTCATCTTGTTTGATTGAAACAACTTTATGTTTCTTTCCATTCTTCACGCGATGGTCATTTGATGATTTCAATTCAGACATTGTATCTTGTATGATTGAAGCAACTTGATGTTTCTTTTCATCCTTCGCGCGATGGTTACTTGATGATTTCAATCCAGACATTGCTGCATTACTTATCATCGTTGACATGAGAGACATTCCAGCTTCAGCGGCTTTAGCGTTCGTGAACATGATGGTATTATCAATTGCTTAAACGTCAATGATATATTATGATATGACGAATGCAATTTTGGCCTTAAAAAAAGAAATGAGTGCATGATCTACGAGCAAATCACATCACGCCAGCCATATAGTCTTCAATGTTGTGTCCGTTTCGTAACCACTCTTCAATAAATGTTGGTTTCATGAAATACTCAACCAAACCGCGACGTAACCATTCTTTATCATCACGTATCATTGAATAGTTGTATGTGAATATACTTGGATTACTTGATAATGCTCTGTAAAAGAAAGTATTTTCTTCGGATTGATTAACAATCAGCTCACCATTGACAAACTCTTCTATGAGAAAGATTGCATTTGGATTGAAACTAATTGAAATCCAATCAATCCAATATACATCCGCTCTCAACAAATCAATTGCATTTGCATTCCAATGAAGTGATGTCCAAAATATCTTTGATGGATAAAGTCTCAATAGAGGTATAGCGTTTTCGTTTGAACTTAGAAACACCCAATTGATTTTGTCTCGATTATCTTGTAAGAGTGATATCGCATTAATGTTGGTGCATAGTTTACTCCAATCAATCTTATGTTTATTCTGAGTAAGTAACTCAATCGCATTTGGATTACAGCTAAGATATTTCCAATCAATCATGTCAATATGTTTTTTAAGAATACAAATTGCATTTGGATTTGAACAAAGAGCTTTCCAATTCACTTTGTGAAGATTATTTTCAATTATAGATATTGCATTTGGATTTGCACTCAGCGCGCTCCAATCAACTTTGTCAAGATTATCATTTAGTAAATCTATTGCATTTTCATTTGCTGACAGTTTACTCCAATCTATTTTATCTTTGTGATTACGAAGTATATCCATTGCATTTGGATTTGAACTCAAGAAGCTCCAATCAATCTTATCAAAATTATTTTCTAATAGTAGAATAGCATTTGGATTTGAACTTAGCTCTGACCAGTTTAGTTTTGATGAAACAATCCACTCTCGTAGACATAGATACTTTTGATGCTGAAACATATTGTTCACGTTCATTGCTGATTTAGGTGTTGAATTATATTTTTTATTGCATTGTTTTCAATTTTAGTCATGCGTTGACTTGACAATATTTGATGACTGTTTCAACAAAAAAAGAAACATGAACAATGTTTGCGTGTTTGAAATGAATATGCAAACGCAAATGTAAATTTATTATGAAGACCAACGTGGTGGAGTTTGAATGATCATAAGAATTTGATTGATCAAATGATTCCAAGCATTGCGAGTTCTATCATTGTTATTTGTTATGATGTGAAGTGAGTTGTATCCAAGTGAGATTAATCCACGGATCGTATCATAGCTCAGTGATGGGATATTCACATCCCAGTAATATGAAAATGTAAACTCAGTGTTCCATACCGTATTTCCAAATACATTTGGTTCGTTCCAATCATTCACATCGTTATTGTTTACATTGATGGCAGTAACGATTGCAAGTCCAATAATGTCACCTGAATGACCATGTCTACTTGGCTTAAACAAGACAATACAATAGCCGAAGACATTAATGATTTGTTGAACTTTACCATGCAAGTGAAGTGATGAACTCTCTCGCCCAGCGCATGTCAATCTATTGTACCCCCAAATTGGCGTTTGGTTCTGACTTATTCTGTTTAGTACAGATGTAGTAAAGTTACCACCAATTCTTCCAACGCGAAGAATTATAATAGGCGGAGATGTTGAATCAATATCAGAATTTACATTTTGCTCTTCTATGTTAGCATTCTTAACATCAGATGAGTTTTTCTCAATTGGATCAATTGTGATACCTTTTGCAATATCACAAAAGGTACTTTTAGAGGGAGTAGTCACTGTGTTTGTAATCTGAGTTTCATCTTGCGAGATAATATCCAGATTGTTCTTTACCTGAAGAGGAGAAGTATTCGCTGTGTTCATGATTGATTAATTTAGTTATACAGTTGCTTTGAATGCTGCTGATATATTTTTGATTGTTCGTTTTCAATTTTGGATATTCACACTTCATGCATCAATCAAAAAAATACAATCACTAACATGAATACTCACATCAATGACATGTACTTTTCAGGCGAACCGAATCCGCCTCACTGCCTGAAACTCGTAGTCCAGCAGTTTAACCGTGTCCACGCACGCCGCGGTGATGTCCAGCAACTCAGAATAGCAGTTGATGCTTGTCTGAATGTCCGTGTGAACCGTAGCCTTGAACGCCGCCTTCACCCGCGCGAGGTGAAACTTCGTCACGCCATCAGCCGCTGCAAACTGCAGGTAGCTGATCGATCCGAAGATTTGAGACCCATTAGAGTTCGTCATGACCACCTCGTTCTGAAGTTTGTTCTTGTCCACAATCGCAAAGCTTGAAGCCGCGCGACCAGTGAACGTCACCTCAGCGTCGTCGTACTTCACCTTCAGAGATGTGACCTCTTTCATGTAGTTACCAATGATGGCATCCACATTGAAGACCTTCACATTCTTCATGACGATAGCCTGAAGATCGTAGACAATAGATCCAATCTCGTTGTTGATAGCATCAACATCGTAGAGGTCAGACACTTTGTCAAACGAGATAGACGTGTCGTTGTCGCCTCCACGAATGAAAGCGCTCTCAACGAACTCTTTGTCCTCCTTCGTAAGCTTCATCCACACTGACGGTATCGCCTTGTAGAGAAACTTTCCAACAGCGGCACCGCCCTTCATCACCAACTTTGATCTGCTAATCAGCATCTCACGAATTGATGACATGTTCGTCTGTCTGAGAAGCTCATTGAACGAAATCACTGCAATTGCACTGAACACGTCGTAAACAACTCCATCGTCATTCACAACCTTCTTGCATGCATCGTGAAGCGCCTGCTTCTTCGGCTGCTTAAAGACACCGTACACATCAGGTTTGTTGAAAGTGATCTCACCATTCGCCTGACGCATAATCTTTGACTCCGCAATCAGCTCATCAACATTTTCGGCGTTGTCGTCTTGCTCAGTCTTCATCGCCTCTTTAGCGATCACTACGGCGCGTTCGAGACGCGAGAGAGTTTCCTCCTTCAGCGCATGCTTGTAGGTACGCGCGATGAACTCAGCGCGTGCAATTCTCTTCGCATACTTTGACTTGCCGTTCTCCAGACACTGAATCAGGTCAGTCATAATGCAGTTCGGCGTCATCGTAACCACGCGAGCAGTCACGCCGTTCATGTCAGCGGGCATCGTAAGCATACGAGAAGTAGCAGTACTGAACAGGTCAGTAATAGCAAAGTTCATGGTAGCGGCGTTCGACATCGCTAATAAACTGTGCGTGATAGTTTATATAGTTCATGATGAATGAGATTTTATGCTCAGATTGATTATGAGAAGATAAAAAAAAGAATATGCATGCAATATCTAAAAGCTCATGTAATCTTCAACATCAAACCCGCCATCAATCCACTGAGCTATCTTAGCTGGGCTAAACACATACATCATCAGTTCTTCATTGAGTGCTGCTTTCTTTGTTTTAATCATTTCGTAGTTGTAAGTGATCGCATTTGGATTGAGAAGTATCTCCATGTTGAAGTCCATCCCATGTCTCTTCAGTTCATTTCTCGCGTGTTGCTCATTCTCCTTGATAAGATCAATCGCAGCAGAATTGTAAATTATACAACTCCAGTTGACCTTGTCAATGTTCTTTTTGATTAAGTCAATCGCCCATGACTTTCTGCTAACAACATCAAAGTCAACTCTGTTGAGATTTTTTTCAATGATTGGCATCGCCCATTGTTGGTGTTGAAGAAATCTCCAATTCGCCTTGTTCAGATTATTTTTAATCAGCGGTAGAGCCCAACTCTTTGTAGACAACATGTCCCAATCAATCTTATCAGGATTGTCTCTCAACAGATCCATCGCCCAGTGTTTCGCTGATAAGATGCACCAATTCACTTTGTCAGTGTTTTCTTTGATCAGAGGTAGCGCCCATTCATTGTTTGAGATTACGTCCCACTTAATCTTGTCAACGTTCTCTTTCAACAGATCCATCGCCCACTCTTGGTTAGACAACACTCGCCAGTCAACTTTGTCAACGTGCTTCTTCATGAGATACAGCGCCCATTCATGCTCACAAAGAATTGACCAGTTTACTTTTTCAGGGTTTGCTTCGAGCAACGGCATTGACCATATGTTACCAGACATTTTTGCCCAATACTTATAGTCGCGCTGAACAACAGCAACTGCTTTCATGTAATTATTTTTGTTGATGTTTTGTTGATTAGCTTCTCTCTTCATCATTTTCATCTTCTTCACATTCAGGCTGATTTCTTTGTTTGTCATTCCAGATGCAATCATGTAGCTTTTCCACCTTGACACGTTCTTGCTCGTCCACATCTCAATTGGATACTCGCGCCAGTTGACACAATGCGGATACATTTTCATGAGGGGCTCGGCCCATTTCTCGCGTGAGATTATGTTCCAGTTGATCTGAATCGGATTCTCCATCAAATACGTCAAAGCCCACGGTTGCATTGAAATTGCAGTCGGGCTAATTGTAAAAGGGTATTTCTTCAGAATTGGCATAGCCCATTCGCGAGATGACAAGTAGAATTTGTCGCCTTCAGATACATTCTCTTCGTTTAGTCCAACATTGAGAATGATATCCACCATCGCTGGAATCGTATCATTATCTTCTTCAATGATCATCATCAAGAAATCACTGAACGAGAACTCCCATTCATTGTTTGGCTTGGTGATGATCTCAATCATGATGATAACATTATGGATTTGCTCCGTGCTCATCGCAAAGTTACCACACATCAGCTTCTGGTGATAGATGTCACTCAACCAGTCACGAGGCTTCATAAACTCCTTCACCTGAAAGTCAAAGTTGGCGTCCATTGCTTCTTGATCACTTGTTATTCGCTCTGCAAATATATCAATGATCCTCCAATGCAATTTTATGCTCAAGTCATACACACTGATGGTAGTTTCACTTTAAAGATGAAAAACTAAGCGAAACCACTCAGAAACCAACAATACAAAATTGAAACGGTTTACACTTAACATAAAGATGGTGATATTCATTCTTAAGCTTCAACAAAACAAATACTATGTTGGTCAGACAAAGTGTCTGACTGCAACTTTAAATGAATATCGCGCTGGATCTGGATCAAGTTGGCTATCAAAATACAAAATGATTAATTGCGCGAAGACCTTTAAAAGCAATAGCAATCATGATCAATACATACTTACTTTGCTAATGATGAAACGTTATGGAATCGAAAACGTGAGAAGCAGTTGCTTTGATAATATATACTTAACTGAACATCAACAAAGAATGATTAAACATAAAATCACGAGTAATATTAAAATGAATATACTCATTGGTAAATTCAACACAAAGCAACTGCTTTGTGGTATCTTCAACTAAATGTCTACATTTGAATACATATCATGCGTTGATGCATATGCGTTGATACATTTTTTTTTGTTTCTATCATGCATGATTATGTAACTCATCATATAGTCATGGCATCAGAAAGAGCATCAAATTTTATTAGTAAACATTGGAATACATTACGTAACGTTGGTAAAGGTGATGACGAAGTCAACAAAGAGATAGCAAGACTGTTTAAAGCTACGAATGCGTATGATACAAAATTTTCAAATTGTAGCTTTGGTCAGCTTTTTGTTAGCCCAAATGATCCTGTTTCGCGCACTAAACGATGGATAGATGAAGCATTTTATATCGTTGAAGTAAATAAAATAGAGAAACTATTTGCGCTGTTGTCATTTGCTCTAATGATTCTAACAGCTTACATTTCAATATCATGCTTCTATAACAAGTTTGATGTTAGAATAGTCCCCAAAACAGATGATTATAATCATACTGAGCTTAATCGACTTAACTTTATAAACTCAAATATTGCAACAATCGTAAAGGGTGCTTTGACGTTTGCAGTCAGCTCATATACAGTATGGAAGGTATGGAAACGAACAACAAGAGCATGCCGCAAGAATGCGGTTGCTACAGATGGATAGACAATGTTGATGAGTTTATTTTTTTGTTTATAAGATTTAATTAGTCATTGATGCTGAATCAAATTGAATATTTGATATACGAATATATAGTGAGCAAAATGACTACTACTATGATTTACGAGGCTTTCGTGGCATCTAGATGCCGTATTGGCAATGCGCTTACTGTGAAGTCCTCTGTGCTACTTGATGCTTATAAGCAATTCAACAATGGATCTGGCGTGGGCAAGAACAACTTTGGAAAGTATCTTCTTACTCTATCAGGGATTACGCGTGGAAAGAATGTATACAACGGAATTGGACTTGTTCAAGAGCCAACTATTCAAGTACCTGTGATTGATGAGCCAATCACTCAGATGAAACAGGTTGAAGTAAAACCTGCGAAGACGGAAATTATTCAAGAATCTCTTAGCGAAGATGCATACCGCATGATGAAGCTTGAACTCAAACGTATGGAGATTGAGACAAACCGTCAGACAATGATTGAAACAACTGCTATGAAATGTAACACGAAGCAAAAGATTGCTGAAGACAAAATGATTCTTGTGCGTGAAGGGATGGTCATGGCAAAAGAAATTCATAGAGAGCGAATTCAACACGAGAAAGAAGAGAACAACAAAAATAGAAATTTAATGACGTACAACACTTATTGCGATAACTGGGGCAAAGATGGATATGTAAGCGTAGTTGGAACACCAAGCAACTGGAAACTTAAATCATCAGAGGTATTGAAAGCGATCGAGGCAAACAAAGATGAAGATGTATCAATCAATGATTTAACAACCGCGGCAACTTTAGTTGCAAAGGCAAGTGAGAATATGGTCATGTCATCAGGTAAAGTTGAAACCGTGCTGGACCCGAAACATCTTTACTATGTTGATGACATTTTATCTGGACGTAAAGTATCAATGGATGAAGATGATAAAACTTTAGTAATGGCTGTTCCAAATGAAACGGATGATTCATCCATTGATATTATTCAATCAATTAATACTGATGACGAAATCAAATACGAACCCAAAGAATATGAATTCATCTTTGATGATGATCAGTTCACATGCGATCAAAAAAATAAACTTGAAGATTTACTAAAGCAAGTATCTGATATTGTGTCTGATGGTCAAAGAATCTTTGAAGTGTGTGTCTATACTCACAAACAAAAATCATCTTTGACAAAGAGTCTTAAAGGAGAGCGTAATGTGCTTGCAAGATTGATTAAGTATGCAACGCATTGTAAATCTGAATTGATTACACGATCAAGTGTTCGTACTGCAACTGAGCAACTAAGAGATTCAATGAATGAGAAATCAAACAAACGCAAATCAATGGTCAAAGATATTGTTTCTCTTATGAAACCGCGTAATAACTTTGATTCTGAATCTGGTATGTTCAATTGTGCAATTTGTCATAGACTGCTTAACGTATACTCTGATGATATTGAGCGACTGCATATTGTAGCTCGTTCAGATGGTGGCGATTGTTCAAGTGATAATTTAATTCCTGGGTGTAGAGAATGCAATCGTAAAACTGGCCGTGTCAATCCGATTGATCTTCACGAAGTTTAAAAAAAAAATACTAAGAGTGATCAATACAAATCAGTTGAGTGAATCACAACTATCTGATTGTTCTATCACTGAGAATCTCATACCGTACGGTTCCATATACTTGCGAGATAGTATAGAAGCAGTTGTCAATGTATGCAACGAGTTCTCTAACTTGTTGCAATAGGTTGACCCAATCACCGAGAGACCGATCTTTATTTAGCGTTGGTACAAATGGCCAAATCACATCAATCAAAGCATCTCTATATGTGAGAACAATTTGAAGAAGCTCATTGCGCTTTGATACTTGCTTATCTTTCTTTTGAATTTCTCTCATGAACTCATCTTTAGTGATTGTATTCGTTAATAGCTGAATACGAAGTCTTTGATTGTGTTGATGACTGTTTGTGTTTCTGTTTAGAGATGGCATAGTCACATGATTGTGATGAATACCCATTCTAATTGCATCGAATAGATAATCAGCGTCAATAAGATATTGTTGCTTAACTTGAGATGTCTTGCAATAAGCTTGAATCGAGCGCTTAAAAGCTTTGTCAAATAATACACCCAAATCAATGGTGAGTTCTCTGCCGCATACGATGTCACCCAACTCTCGTGGGCGATTGCGATTGTTACGTAGCCATTCTGCGTGATGAGGATTGTGAACTTGTCCATTGTTAATCTTCAATGTTCTCCAATCAAATGATGTATGACAATTAGTACAGAACATTTGGTTACAACCTGAAATCTTGAAAATGAGAGCACTGCATGTTGGGCATGGCTTTGAAGTGTTGTTCATAAATTTCAGTGATTCAATGATGTTTGGATCACATTTATGTTTATCATCATTGACTTTTACCTGACACTCAACGCATGTTTTAGTCTTGCATATTGAGCATACATATTCATTGTTTTCATTGATACTTTCACGTGCGAGCATGCCTTTACATTCTTCATCCGTGCACATGAGAACATAAGTTCGTTTTGTTGTAACTTCATTAGTATGTTCCATATCGTGAATCGTTCTTGAAATTTGTTCTCTTTCTTCTTTGAGCTCTTCATCTACATTCTCAGCATGAAGTTGCAACTGCATGAATAAGTCAATAGCTTCACATACAGGCATGACATCTTTGCAGTAACGTAATTTTTTAACTGGCTCAAGTCTTTCCTTTCTTATGGCATTATACTTCACATCTAAAGCGTCTCTTTCTTCTTTTAGCTTCTCAATCTCATTTAGATGATCAATCGTTAACTGCGTAGTAGCAAAATATGTTTTTTCTGTTTCATACAATTGAACTTGGCGGATGTCTCTGAATATAGTCTTCATGAATGTTTGACCCAAATAGTTGAAGAGAGTCGAACGATCAAATGTAGTATTGCAACTCATGCATGACAAATAGTGATCTTCATCAGTCACATACCTCTTGAAGCACACTTTGCAGCATTCAAATTCACATTTAGTGCATCGAATCACTGCACGGGTAGAAGCAGTGTAGTCCTCAATGCAAATCGGGCACGTCATAATTGCTTGTTCGCTATCCTTTATGATATATTATGAATGAATCGTTTCAATTTTATGAACGCCTCAGTAAATCGCTTGGTTGTGGATGAAGCTCTCAAACCTATTTTAGGAGTTTCGATTCAAATCATTGAATGGCGCGAAGCCGTCTGATTTATTTTTATGTGCGTACGTTCCATCACAAATAGATGATTGAATCTATTTATAGAAAGATCACTCATCGATTCAAAATCAAACGTTGGTGATATTATTATTGCATCTGATCACTTTTTTTGTTAAGTGCGAGGGAGAAAAACAATCCAACTCATCCGTTGATTGGTCCACATCGAATCATTTCAACTGCATGCAATCGCGTGAAGCGTGATGAAGGCGTATCTTCCACGCTGACGACATTTGACATGGAGAATCACCACGCCAAATGCATGTGATGTTGTAGATCATCACCACCGGCTTCAACTCGTCTCACAAAGAATCATGCAAACGTGGCGGTCCAGTTTTACCGGTTCAGGCGACTGCAAAGATTCAAGCAAACGTGGCGGTCCAGCTCGTAGCCAGTAATCGAAGCAACCCCCGCGCGATCTTCTCGACGATCATTGTAGATGATCGGCCCATCTACAAGTCAAACAAACAGGCGCGCCTCATGCAAGCAAACGCGACAGTCTCATTCTCAATCTTGCGCGATGTCGCCACCTTCTTACCTGCCCAGTCTCGCGTCGGTGCTCGCTTCTTCGAGTGTACATCAAGATCCGCCTCCGCTCCGTGTTCCAACAGCATATCGTCCGTATCATCTCCCCCAGCAAGAAAGGCATCCAAGACAGGAACGGCGCTCCACGCAACAAGCCGCAGCGCATGATGATCAAGCCGCGCCGTGCTTCGTCCGTCAAGCCGCGCCGTGCTTCGTCGATCAAACCGCGCCGTGCTTCGTCGATCAAGTCGCGCCGTGCTTCGTCGATCAAGTCGCGCCGTGCTTCGTCCGCCAAGTCTCGCCGCGCTTCGTCGATC
>JACCDQ011535702.1_pt1 | contig 16506 bp, 17 predicted proteins | sample 7446031 | NCBI WGS metagenome assembly JACCDQ01 (sample SAMN15323442, study PRJNA562643) | freshwater metagenome | isolation source: river surface water | place: USA:Blue River Watershed | collected 2017-08-17
CCACTTGGACGGGCGCAAATTTTAGAACCATCTTCTAAATAGTAAATTAATACATTCGATTTTGGAATAGTAATAGGCTCGATTTCATTAGTAATTCGGTTCAATGAAGTCGAATTTTCATAATCATCAATGCACACCACCCGTTGTCCGTTGATTTCATCTACAGGGTTTTCGCGTAAGTCAATCATCATCTGATTGATTTCAGCTAATCCGTCCATTCCTTTTTTGGTCAACGAAATTAAATGTTCTTTGTAGCAACCAAAATCAACATATAAATTTAACAACTCTTGGTACAACGAACTACCAGAAGCTTTTGCCAATGCAGCAATTTCACAAACTAAAAGCGAAGCGCCAACAGCATCTTTATCACGTACGGCGTCGCCAACCATGAAACCAAAACTTTCTTCTCCACCGCCAATGAATTTTTGGTTTGGAAAATCTTTAATCATTTTGGCAATCCATTTGAAACCTGTCAATCCAATTTTGCATTCTATTCCATAAGCGGATGCCAATTCGAACATCATTGGAGTAGAAACAATGGTTGATCCTATGAACTCAGTTCCTGTGATCTTGTCGGCACGTTTCCATTGCTCTAGTAAGAAGGCAGTCATAATAATCATGGTTTGATTACCATTCAATAATATCATTTTGCCTTCAGTATCTCTTACGGCTACACCTAATCTATCTGAATCTGGATCGGTACCAATTACGATATCGGCTTGTGTTGCCTCTGCTAATTTCATCGCCATAGTCAAAGCTTCCGGTTCTTCTGGGTTAGGAGATTTAACCGTTGGAAAATCACCATTAGGTTCGGCTTGTTCTTTTACTATATTGACTTGGGTGTAACCTGCTTGTGCTAAAACTGTCGGAATTGATTTAATCGAAGTTCCGTGAAGCGAAGTGTACACTATTTTTAGATTTTCTTTGGCAGCAGCCGGCGTAGTTTTGAAACTTGCGTTTTCAATAGTTGATTGATGAAAGGCTGCGTCTACTTCTTCATCGATGTATTGAATTAAATCAGCATTAGCTTCAAACTGGATTTCGTCATAATTTAAGGCTTCAATCAATTGGATAATTTCACCATCTTGAGGAGGGACTAATTGTCCTCCATCTTGCCAATACACTTTATATCCGTTATATTCAGGCGGATTATGCGAAGCAGTCAATACAACTCCTGCGTGACAATTCAAGTGTTTTACAGCAAATGACAATTCAGGTGTAGTACGCAATTCTGAAAATAAAAATACTTGAATTCCATTAGCAGAAAACACATCCGCCACTACTTTGGCTAAACTGTCGCTATTGTGGCGGCAATCGTAGGCAATTGCTACACGCAAATTTTCGCCAGGAAATACTTTTTTCAAATAGTTAGACAAACCTTGAGTGTTCTTTCCTAAAGTGTATTTGTTGATTCGATTAGTTCCTACGCCCATAACACCACGCATTCCTCCTGTACCGAATTCTAAATTCTTATAGAAACTTTCTTCTAATTCTTTCGGAGCTGAAGTCATCATTTCTTTAATTGTATTTTGTGTTTCTGAGTCAAAATTTGGCGAAAGCCATTCGTTTACTTTGTCTAAAATAGTTTGTTTGATTTCCATATTTTTTATTATTTGGTATAACCAATCTTTTTTCGTTCTTGTTGCATTTGATGTTGTTGCTTGGAATCCATCAAATGATTCAATGCTTTATAAATGTCGGACCCGAGCCTTAAGGCGAATAGGCGTAGCAAATTGTTGCTCAATTTCCGTCACTCGTTTTGTCAGTTCCTCATACGTTAATGCGAATTTCCGAAGCGAAACAAAACTACGCATGATAGCAATATTAATTTCAATGGCTCTTTCGTTATTCAATACGCTTGAAAGCATGGCTACGCCTTGTTCTGTAAATGCGAAGGGACTTGCTCCTACTAATTTGCTTTTTGATTGTATCACAGATTGTGATACCAAATTGTTTATTTCGTCCTCATTCAATTCAAACATGAAATCCTCAGGAAATCTATTGATATTCCTTCGTACCGCTTGTTTTAAAACTTTAGTACTTGTTTCGTACAATTCGGCTAAATCAAAATCGAGTAGTACTTTGTGACCTCTGATTTCGATAATTTTGTGGGTAATGATTTGGGATTTGGGCATTTTTAATCAGTTATAAAAAATTCAGTTCGCTCGCGACTTTATATCGACCTTCATTGCTTTTAGTTCGCAAGATAATTTCGCCTAAAAATCCAGCTAAAAATAGTTGTGTGCCAATAATCATAGTAGTCAATGCAATATAAAATAATGGGTTTTCAGTGACTAACATGGGATGGAAACCAGCATACAAACGGTATAGCTTAATTCCAATGATTAATCCAGTGGATACAAATCCAATAATAAACATCAATACACCTATTGCCCCAAAAAAATGCATTGGACGTTTTCCATAACGCGATAAAAACCAAATGGTGATTAAATCCAAGAATCCATTAATGAATCGGCTCATGCCAAATTTAGACTCGCCGTATTTTCTGGCTTGATGTTGCACCACTTTTTCACCAATTTTATTAAAACCTGCATTTTTTGCCAAAACAGGAATGTAACGATGCATTTCTCCTGAGACCTCGACATTTTTAACCACTACATTTTTGTAGGCTTTTAAACCACAATTGAAGTCATTTAAATAGACACCAGATGTTTTTCTAGCGGCCCAATTGAATAGTTTGGAAGGTAAATTCTTAGCTACAACAGAATCGTAGCGTTTCTTTTTCCAACCCGAAACTAAATCAAAGTTGCCATTAGTAATCATATCATACAATCCTGGAATTTCTTCTGGGCTGTCTTGTAAGTCGGCATCCATCGTAATGATGACATCGCCTTGAGCTTTAGCAAAACCAGCGTGTAGGGCTTGTGATTTACCAAAATTCTTCATGAAACGAATCCCCTTGACATGAGGGTTTTCATAAGCAAATTTTTCGATGCATCCCCAAGAATTATCTGTACTTCCATCGTCTAGAAAGATAATTTCGTAGGTGTAATTGTTAGTTTGCATCACTTGGATAATCCAAGAGTACAATTCGTTAAGAGATTCCTCTTCGTTAAGAAGTGGTATAAGTATAGATAGATTCATTTAATATTATTCTTGTGATTTGCTTTTGAAAAAGGCCGCCATTATTAAGCCGAAGATAGAACTAAAAATAAGATTAGTAAAAAAACCTTTGAGTTGGGCAACTGTATCATATGGACTGTTTTCTTTCATACCTTCAATAGCTTCGTTAATGGATGAGGCTGGTGCTTTGAATTTTTGCATCAAATCAACTGTATATTTTATTGTCAACTCTTCTAATCTTTCTTTCGCTGAAGTATCTATAATATTCCAGAGTACTATATTGAAAATTGTAGCAATTAATAAACCAATAACGGCATAAATGAAATATGTTGTAAATGCATCTTTGAACGAAAAATATTTCTGGATTTCTTTTTTTGTTTTAGAAAGTAATATAATTGAAAGAATCAATGATATAGCTATTATAATTACAAATATCCATGATTTAAGAAATAAATTTAAATCAATAGCATATATAATTGAGGTAATTAAGCAAGATACTATACCACCAATAACTCCAAATGTTATTCCGTTTCTTTTTATAATTTCGTTTATCATGATGTCGAAGTTTTAAAATTAATCCACAAATATAGCAATTCCGAATTTATTTGTGGTGAAAATTCATGATTTAGAAGGGATAAAAAAAGTAAGGCAAAGATTTGTTTATTAAAAAATAAGTGTAAATTTGCACACTCAAAAAATAATAAAGTAAAAACAAAAAGTTATAATTTGTTTATACCTTTTCTGTTAGAGGGAAAGCTTCAAAGCAATATTATAATTGAAACTAATAAAAAAGAATTACGATGAAAAAAGGTGTACACCCAGAAAATTACAGATTAGTTGCTTTTAAAGACATGTCAAATGATGATGTTTTTATTACTAAATCTACAGCAGAAACTAAAGAAACTATCACTGTTGATGGTGTTGAATATCCAGTTGTTAAAATGGAGATTTCTAGAACTTCTCACCCTTTTTACACAGGTAAATCTAAATTAATCGATACTGCAGGACGTATTGATAAATTCAAAACTAAATACGCGAAACACATTAAATAATTTTAATTCGTTTCTTACTTTATAAAGCCTCGCAATTGCGAGGCTTTTTTATTTTTATCTACTTAGAAATCTTTGTAACTTTGAGCCTGTATAACTTTGTAATTTCTCAAAATGAATTATATCCTTTTTGACGGTCCCGCTCGAACTGCCCTTTTACCTTTTACTTTTACCCGTCCAGTGGCGGATATTTTAATTGGAATCTTGACCATTCGTCAAAAATGGGAAATGTATTTAGGATCAACCACAACTACTTTGACAGAAGAATACCTCTCTGAAAAATTCCCAATGGTAGAAATGGAAAACAATGTGATGATTAATGCTTCATTTTTACCCAATCCTACTTTGGTAGCAATGATTCAGGATTTACAATCCAATCAAGCTATTTTTAAAGGCGATGAGGTTATCGCTTTTTTTACCAATGACGAGCAAGAGGAGGTTAATTTTGATTCGTATCAAATTATAGACTATTCAGATGATTGTTTGACGGTTCAAAACACCTGGGATATTTTTGCTAAAAATGATGCGGCAATTCGAGCTGATTTTGAATTACTTACTTCCGATAGAAAATCACAACCCATTCCAAAGTCAGTAAATGTCATTGCACCTGAAAATATTTTTATTGAAGAAGGGGCGAAGTTAGAATTTGTGACTTTGAATGCTTCAACGGGGCCTATTTACATTGGTAAAAATGCAGAGATTATGGAAGGGACCGTTATTCGAGGACCTTTTGCTTTATGTGAAGGTGCAGGAGTAAAACTAGGTTCCAAAGTCTATGGTGCTACTACTGTTGGGCCGTATTCTAAAATAGGAGGAGAGGTTAATAATTCGGTTTTATTTGGCTATTCTAACAAAGGTCATGATGGTTTTTTAGGCAATTCAGTTTTAGGCGAATGGTGTAATATAGGTGCGGATAGTAACAATTCTAATTTGAAAAATAATTATGAAGAAGTAAAATTGTGGAGTTATGAAACGGAAAGTTTTGTAAAAACAGGTTTGCAATTTTGTGGATTAATGATGGGGGATCACAGTAAATGCGGAATTAATACGATGTTCAATACAGGAACGGTAGTGGGAGTAAGTGCTAATATTTTTGGTAGTGGTTTTCCACGTAATTTTGTACCGAGTTTTTCTTGGGGTGGTGCAGCAGGATTCACAACGTATACCACTAGTAAAGCCTTTGCTACTGCAAAATTAGTAATGAGTCGTAGGAATGTGGAATTTGACGATAAAGAACAAGCCATTTTAGAACACGTTTTTGAAGAAACGAAAAAGTGGAGAAAAGAGTAACATCTGTTTTTGTCATGCTGAACTCGTTTCAGCATCTCTTTTTATAATTTATTGAGTATCATTTTTAGATTCCGAAATAAATTCGGAATGACAAAATTCCTAATTAGGCGAGTTTTTTTATTTAATGCGAATAAAATCTTCCTTCAATTTGATTTCTTTGACCCTTTTGTCATTAGGGTTTTTTCTATATACGATGATGTTTTCCTCAGACTTTTCAGTTATAAATACCAGTTTTGCCAATAAGTTAGAGAGTGCAATTTCTCTTCGTTTAACCACAGTGTTAAAGTTGTCACTTTGGATTTCATTTTCAAATAAATGATTCAATTCGTTAAGAGACATATAGCGGTGTCTATTTTGGACTAAATAGTCTAAAATTCGCAATTCAGCATCGTCCAAAGTATCTAATGGTTTACCTCTGTAATAAAAAATATCACTTAAGGTGTGAAATGTGATTCCATTAAAAGGGACAAAATGAGATTTTCTTTTGTTGAAATATAATATCAAAATTAGCACAAGTACTACACCTAGTATAACCGTAATTATAGTTATTGGATTTAAGCTTAGGTACCAAGGCAGAATAAATTCTTCTTGTGCTACTTTTTTGCCTAGGAACTCTTTTAGAGTTGCTCGTAATGGTTTTTTTAAACTATTACCATCTCTGTAAATATATATAACTTCATTTGTAGTAGAATCATAATAGGATTGTTCTATACCTTTTGTTTTTCCTTTGAATGTAGTTATTGTGTTGTTTTTTGTATCAATTTCATAAACTAAATTGTATTCCATAAGTGGAATAATGTAGAGCTTGTCATTGGCAATAAATTGTGTAGCGATGCCATCTTTAGAATTGATTTTTAAATTATCGTTAAACTTACCCAATTCAGACCATTCCATTGTGGGTAAATGTAATTTCCAAACGATGGGACTAACCGCTTTGTTTTCAAGAAAATTAGCCTCATCTTTTTCATAACCACTAAATAAGTATAAATCTTTATTTATAACGATATTCAAGGCGAATCGTCTTGGACTAGGTGTAGTTCCAAAGGTTTCTTCCTCTTCCCATTCTTTGGTTTTAAAGTTGTACTTAGTTAGAATATTTTTATACGTAAATAACCCATATCCGCCAAAAAGATAGATAGTATTATTGTAAGTAAATGGACTGGCAAAATATTGATTTTGATGTGGAAAAGAATTATCAATGCGAACAATAGAGTCATTACGAAATTCCAATACAGGACCACACCCACGGTGAACTAGATAGGTTTTGCTCTGTATCGTAAATGGAAAGTAGTCTTTAATTACACTAGGGTATTGACTATGTAGATATTTTTTTTGTTGTAATGGCTTTCCTTTATAAAGGATTGAATCTCCGAGTATGAGGATTGGTTCAGATGATTTAGCCTCTTTAAACAATAAGTACTCGTTACCTCTACCTATAGTTTGAGCTCGTCCAATTGTAGTAGTAAGTATTAAAATAAATAAGAATCGATTCATACTAGATAAGTTGGGCATATTTTTCTCTAATGTAAGATTAATTTTCAAATTTTACTTTTAACACGTATTTTTTACTTGTCATCTCTCCCCAAGTCACGTTAATGTAAATTTCAGCACTATCTCCAATCATTTCTCTAAAGAAGATAATTTGTTGAGTAGGATGTGTATTGTATTTGCTGTAAGTGGCGAATAAAGTAGAAGAGTAAGGTTTGTCAAAACTGGTATGTTTAGTAATTTCATACCCGACAATATTAGTTATTGAATAATTAGTTGCTAGTTGAGTTATAGTATACGATTGGTATCCAACAGGAATTGGTTTGGTTAGATTGTTATTACTATACAAGCCTAAAAAAGAATAAACAGGATAGGTCCAAGTGATTACTCCTGGAATAAAAAAATAGTTAGAATCAAATGCAGTTTCTATTAATGGAACCCCATTAACTATATAATTTGAATTGAGTTCTGAGGTATTGCCTTTAATTCTAAAATAACTTAATCCTGAATATTTGACATGCCATAATCCCGATGCATCTTGGTATGAACCGGGATTTTGGGCTACATCAATCACAAACTTTGCATCACATAAACCATCAGTACAAACTACAGTCTCGAATTTTTTTTCTGGTGTACATGCAAGAAATAAAAAAATCAATATAACAATTAGTTTATTTTTTTTCAAAATATGTTTGTTTAATAATTGTATGTTAAGTTTTTTCTTAATATAAAAAAAATCTAAATAATGGTTAGTAATTGTATTATTGATTATGTTTAATTATTTGGGTTCCATTATTTTTTTTGCCTCTTTGAACGATATTCCTAATTGTTTTTTGCAACGGGTATTAAAAATTGCGTAGTAGTATATCAAATAATATATAATAATAGGAAAAATAGTAATGAATAAGGCTTTTATACCATTATCTTTAATAAGAGAAAAGGCAAAGATGATATAAAAAATCGCAAAAATAATTTTAGCTTTTTTAAGTTCAGACACCCTTTTGTTATATATTTCTTCATCAATATAAATTTCATTATTGCCTGATAGTTTCATTTTAGGTTTCTCACTTTCTGATTTTAATCCTAATCGAATAAGACCATCTAAATATTTGTTTTCAACGACTTTAATTTGATTTCCAAAATCTTGAATTTGTTTTTTTCGTTCATTGGCTTTAGCCCAATCGTTACCACTACTTTTGGCTGAATATTTATTACCTGCTAATTGATTAAATATCATTGCGCCTGCCGCAGCATATTGAGCATTTGTAGCACTTGTGCCAGGTGCTTTGATAACTAATTCACATAAATTGAATCCTGTTTGAAAAAAATCAGGTTCGTTAGGGCATATTTGAATTGCATAATCCATAGCTCCTTCTAATATAAGAAATCTACTTGCTAAATCAACATAGGAATCATCAAGTCCAGAAAATTGATTATAATGATTTAATAAATTAGGAAAAAATGTATTTACTACATTGTTAATTTCTTTACCAACTCTCAATTTCATTGGCTCTTGATTTTTTGCAAATTTGATAGCATTTTTCCAATAGGTCAAGGCTTCTTTCATTTTAATATCTCCAATTTTTGAAGAATAGATTAAACAATTTCCTTTTCCTAACCACGCATCTGAATAGGAAGTGTCTTTCTCTAAAATTTTATTATAATAGTTAATAGCTTCTTCATAGTTAGTGGCTTCTTCTGCTGTTTCTGCCATCATTAAATAGTTACCAAACTCGCTGTTTACGATTTCTTTATAGTAATCTTTAGATAGTTGTAATTCAATCGTACTTCCGCAAAAATTACATGAGTTTTGTTCATTAGTTAATTCTTGTACAGCTCCACAAGATTTACATTTAATTGTTTCCATAATTTTTATATTTTTAAATAAAATCTAATTATTAATTTTATGAATTCTTTTTAATTAAAAAAGTAAAAATGAGATAGAAAATAACAAGCATTATTGTTATAGTTATAGCAATGTCTTTTGTTTTCTTTTTTCTCACCTCTTCTTTGGATAATAATCCTTTATTTATTAAAATCTTGTAAATCAAATTTTTTGAATTTTCATGAGATATAGTAAAAATTTTTTCTATTGTAATTGCTGTTTTGAAGATGCTTTTTTGTTCATTTTCGTATGTTGATAAAACTAAATTAATGGTATCTTGGTCATCTGCGGTAGGCTTTGATCCGGATGCGAACACCATACTTTCAGGATTAATTCTTCGAATTCCTTCAACATATTTTGTTTCTAGTTGCATAATAATTGTGGATGCATTTTTGATCTCTTTCTCTCTGGATTTAGCATCGTGAAAGGAGGCGCTTGCATTTTGTCTTTGGAGTTTATTATCTGATGCTAAGGCTATTGCTGCAGAGGCTAGAGCTGCTTTTTTATTAGAGGAAGTGATAGATTTTGGGATTTGGATCACGCGTTTACATAAATTTAATCCTGTTTCAAATAAAATTATATTTTCCTTGTCTAACTCACTTGCATAAGCTTGTGCTTTCTCTAAAATGGCAAAACGATTTACAAGCTCCTCATAGGAATTCTTTAAATTTGAGAATTCTATGTAGTGGTTTTCAATCGTAGGATAAAATGAATTTACTACTTTGTCAATTTCTTTCGCTACACGACTTGACATTGCGTTTTCATTAGCTGCGTGTTTTATAGCATTTTTCCAATAAGTGATTGCTTCAGAAATCTTTAAATCTCCTATTTTTGACGTATAAACAATGGCGATACCTTTGCCAAGCCAAGCATCAGGATTGTTTATTTCTTTTTCCAAAACACGATTAAAATATTGTAATGCTTCCTCCCAGTTGGTAGCATCAATTGCTGTTTCAGCCATTGACATTAAATTACCGATTTCTCCGTTTAAGAAAGATATATAATTATTTTTAGCACTTTCTATTTCGATTAGATTTCCGCAGAAATCACAATTTTGTGGTTGACTAATATTTTGTGAAGCACCACAGGACGTACATTTTACTTGCATAGTTATATCTGTTTTAAAAGTTCTTTCTTTTTGGTTTCAAACTCTTCTTGAGTTAAAGCTCCTAAATCCAATAACTCTTTTAAGTTCTTTAATTTATCAGTTACGCTTTCGGTAGAGTTAGTTTGCATCGCTTGGTTTATCATATTAGGCATTGCCATTCCCATACCTAATCCTGCTCCAAGTCCTAATCCTGCTCCTACATTTCCAGAATTCTTAGCTGCATCACCCAAAGAGTCAGCAACTTTTAATTTCATGTATTGGTCCAAATTCCCTACTGCATTCATACCGCTTCTTGTATCAATCATTACTTGGACTTCTTCAGGGACAGAAATAGATTGGATATATAAATCATGAAGTGTAATTCCAAGACCAGCAAAGTCTTCCTGTAATTCAGTTCTAAACACTAGATTTAAATCGTCCATCATTACAGGTATATCAAAGACTGATTTCAGCATTTTACCTAACACAACATTCAACTTAGAAATAATGATTCCTCTTAAATAATCTTCTATAACAGCGGTGGTGTAAAGCCCCATTGTACCGACGACTTTGTTTACAAAGAGCATACTGTCTTGTACCTGTATTGAAAATGATCCATAAGAGCGAAGACGAATCATTTGTAACTCGGTATCTCTAAATAAAATAGGTTCTTTAGTTCCCCATTTTAGATTAGGAAAGAGTTGTTTTCCGATAAAAACAATTTCTGCTCTAAAAGGAGAATCGGGACCATAACCAAATGAAGTAACCCATTTCCCAATAACAGGAATATTTTGAGTTTTTAAGATGTGTCTACCCGCTCCAAAAACATCCAATGCTTTTCCATCTCTGAAAAATATAGCGTCTTGGCTTTCCCTTACAGTTAGTTGGGAACCCCATTTTATTTCAAGGTTACCGTTATCAGGGATACGTTTGACTAATACGGAACCACTATTATCTAAAAATTCTAAAATTTCCATATTTATTTGTATTGGTTAATAAAATTTAACCTTTTAAGAAGTAACGTTTCAATTTCTCTAATTTGGTTAAGTACGAATACAACACTCAGTATTTCATCAATTTCTTCTTGAACTGTTTTAGAGATAAACTGGGTTTTTTCGACCATTTCTAAATCAATAGAATGTATCATATCCAATTCATCTTCCTTTAACTGGTTTTCAGAAAAAAAAGAGGACTCCCCATAGGAAGCGTATTTAATTTTAGAATAAAGAGTGTTAAGTAGTTTGCGGAGATTTTCCCATTCTTTTGTTTGTTGTACATCTCCTTTATTTATTAGTGTTTTTTGATGCTGAACAATTAAATTTTCAGATTGCTGAATTGATAGCGCAATAAATTCTCTAGTTCTTTTATCCGTGTTTCTTTTTTCATCACGGATTGCATAGCCAGTATAGCCAGGAATAAGTCTTTCTATTTTATCTAGGATATTAGTTTTTCGGTGGGACATTTATAATTGAATTTCAATTTTTATAAATTTCTTTATAATTTAATTTAGGGAGTGAATTAAATACACGAAACCATACTTTCGTGTATTTTAAATGTATTTAAAATATTGTATTTTAATATTTTAAGTAAATTTTATGAAGTGTAATAAAGAAAGATTTTAGGATGTTTTTGAATGGATTTTCATCTATTTTAATACTAGTTTTATATCAGTTTGTATTATTTCTACTAGTGAAGTTTGAAATTTAGTTGGCAGGAACTAAGTGTAGTGCTAGTTGATTTTTCACCTCGTTGATGACGGTAACAAATTCGTATTTTAATTTTTTAGGAATGCGTTTTTCGATGACTACATTATTCTTCAGCACAATTTGTAATCGGTAACTTTTAAAGTCGAACGAGTTAATTACAATAAAATTGACGCAAAAGATAAGAACTGAAAAAATAGACAATTCTAGATTAAGATAACGCAAACAAATAAAGGTAAAAATAAAGTACCCAATGAGGAAACTTTTGAGTACAAATTGACGTTGGCGAACACTGATGTAAATTTTAGCCACATCCGTAAATGGGATTTGTTCTTTTTTTTTGATTTGGGATTCAAAACGATGCCATTGGTTGCGATGCGTATTAATGCGGCGGTGTCTTTTGAAATCATAATCGGTGGGGTTTTGATTGTGGTATTTATAAACTTTATCAATTGGCTGATTTATCTTTTGTAAATTTCTGAATTAGTACTTGCTCTACTTAAAATAATGCACGAAACAATATTTTCCAGTATTTTTATGTATTTAACTATTTGAAAATCAGTATATTTTTAAAATGTGGATTTTAAATATTTGGGTTGTTTTAAATGTCTGATTCTATTGTTTTATTGATATTTAGTTTGTTTTTACGTGGTTTTGGCAGTCTGGTTAGCGGTAAATGAAAAATAAAATTGTATCCTTTAGACTTTAAACAACGAGGGATTTGAATTATATTTGCGCCTTCAAAAAATGAGGCAACCTCAATAAATAAAACCATAGCGTAAATGATTACAGTAAATGATATTTCGGTGCAATTTGGCGGAACTACACTTTTTAGTGAGGTTTCGTTTGCAATTAATGAGAATGATAAAATTGCCCTTATGGGTAAAAATGGAGCGGGAAAATCAACGCTTTTGAAAATAATAGCGGGTCATAGTAAGCCTTCTACAGGTTCTATATCGGCACCAAAAGATGCTGTAATAGCTTATTTGCCACAACATTTATTGACTACAGATACCGCTACTGTAATGGAAGAAACCTCTAAAGCTTTCAGCGAGGTTTTTAAAATGAAAGAGGAGATCGATGCCATCAACGAACAATTGACTGTGCGCACAGATTATGAAAGTGATGAGTATATGAAGTTAATTGAACGTGTTTCGGACTTAAGTGAGAAATATTATGCCATTGAAGAGGTTAATTATGAGGCTGAGGTAGAGAAAATTTTACTAGGACTAGGGTTTGTTAGAGAAGATTTTACACGTCCTACTTCTGAGTTTTCAGGAGGGTGGAGGATGCGAATAGAATTAGCTAAAATTTTATTGCAAAAACCCGATTTGATTTTACTGGATGAGCCAACAAACCACATGGATATTGAAAGTATCCAATGGCTTGAGGAGTTTCTTTTGAATCAAGCTAAAGCTGTTGTAGTAATTTCGCACGACAAGGCTTTTGTGGATACAATTACCAATCGTACTATCGAGGTTACAATGGGGCGTATTTACGATTATAAAGCTAAATATTCTCATTATTTAGAGTTACGCAAAGATCGTAGAGCACACCAGCAAAAGGCGTATGATGAACAGCAAAAAATGATTGCTGATAACATGGAGTTTATTGAACGCTTTAAGGGGACGTATTCTAAAACATTACAGGTACAGTCTCGTGTAAAAATGTTAGAAAAATTAGTTCCTGTAGCAATAGATGAGATTGATACATCAGCATTGCGATTAAAGTTTCCTCCTGCGGCTCGTTCGGGTCAATATCCTGTAATTGTAAAAGAGTTATCAAAGTCCTACGGCGATCACGTAGTTTTTAAAGACGCTAATTTGGTAATTGAACGTGGACAAAAAGTAGCTTTCGTTGGTAAAAATGGAGAAGGAAAGTCTACAATGATTAAAGCCATCATGAAAGAAATTGGCATTGATAGTGGTAGTGTCGAAATTGGTCACAATGCACAAATAGGCTATTTTGCTCAAAATCAAGCTGCTTTATTAGATGAAAATCTCACCATTTTTGAAACTATCGATACGATTGCAGTAGGTGAAATACGTACTCAAATTAAAAATATTTTAGGAGCTTTTATGTTTCAAGGTGATGATATTACTAAGAAAGTAAAAGTACTATCGGGTGGCGAAAAAACGCGCCTAGCGATGATTAAATTATTGCTTGAGCCAGTTAATTTGTTAATTTTAGATGAACCTTCTAATCATTTGGATATGAAGACTAAAGATATCATTAAGGAGGCATTAAAAGACTTTGATGGTACTTTGATTTTGGTTTCGCACGATAGGGATTTCTTAGAAGGATTGGCTACTAAAGTGTTTGAATTTGGTAATAAACGAGTGAAAGAACATTTTGAAGATGTAGCTGGTTTCTTGGCTCACAAAAAAATGGAAAATTTAAGAGAAATCGAGAAGTAGTTTTTAGGTAACGACGACAGTTGCTATTCTTTATATTAAAAATATCCGTATTTTTACCCTATACGTAATGTCGTTTGAAACAATGAGTACTTCAAAAATTGCAGTTTATTTTATGCCTGGATTGGCGGCTAGTTCGCAAATATTTGAGCGCATTGCTTTACCGCAAGAAACTTTTGAAATGCATTTTTTGGATTGGGAGTTACCCATAGGTGATGAGTCTTTAAAAAACTATGCACAACGAATGTCTCAAAAGGTTGCGGCATCAAATCCAGTTTTGATAGGGGTTTCTTTTGGGGGTATTTTAGTGCAAGAGATGGCTGCATTTTTGAACCCTCAACAAGTTATAATCATTTCGAGTGTGAAAACCAATGTTGAGTTTCCACGCCGAATGAAAATTGCTAAAACCACTAAAGCGTATAAATTAATTCCGACCTCTATTTTTTCGAATATGGAAAAACTGAGTGCTTTTTCTTTTGGCAAAACCATAACACAACGATTGAAATTGTACGAAAGGTACCTTTCGGTTCGAGATGTTCAGTACTTGGACTGGGCTATAGAACGTATTTTATTATGGGATAGAACCAAAGTAGATCAAAGCGTGATACATATCCATGGCGATGCTGATGAGGTTTTTCCAATACAATACATTAAAGATTCTATTGTAGTAAAAGGCGGAACCCACATTATGATTTTGAGTAAATACAAATGGCTGAATGAAAATTTACCCGCTATTATAGCCGGAACTTTTTCAGGATCTAAAAAATAAAAATGAAATAAATGAAAAAAGTAATTAACGACATTCGTAAACCATTTCTGCTTTTAAGCATACTATTTATTAGTGGTTTATTTGTTTTTGCTACTAAATTAGAATTACCAGCTAATTGGATTGCTCGTTTCAATCCCAATTATTTTCCTGCAAAGATTGATTTTGCGGGAGAGTCGGTACCGTTACAAATTGCAGATGTGCAAGAACGTTTGGATAGAGAGTTATTGGTTAATAAACATTTAAATGCATCAACGCTTTTGATTTTAAAAAGAGCGCATCGTGCTTTTGCAGTTATCGAACCTATTTTAAAGAAAAATGGAATTCCAGATGATTTTAAATATGTTGCGGTGATTGAAAGTGGTTTGGTTAATGTGGTTTCTTCGGCTGGAGCCAAAGGAATTTGGCAATTTATGCCCGATACTGCAAAAGAAATTGGATTAGAGGTGAATGATAATATTGACGAACGGTATCATTTAGAAAAAGCAACTGAGGCAGCGTGTGCTTATTTTTTGAAAGCCAAAGAAAAATTTGGAAATTGGACTCTAGTAGCAGCTTCGTATAATGCTGGAGGAACTGGAATAAAAAAGCAATTGGAGCTGCAAAAAGTTTCAAATTATTATGATTTGTTACTTAATGACGAAACCTCTCGTTATGTATTTAGGATTTTAGCTTTGAAACAAATTATGGAACATCCAGAGCAGTATGGTTTTCCAATAACAAGCGAAGAACAATACAAAATAGTAGCTACAAAGAAAATAGCAATTGACAGTTCGATAACTGATTTGGCTACCTTGGCTATTCAACAAGGGATTAACTACAAAGTATTGAAAATTCATAATCCGTGGTTGCGAACCACTAAGATTGTAAATCCAACAAATAAAAAATACCAACTAGAGATTCCTCTAGAAGGGTATTAAAAAAAAAGGGACGATTTAAATCGTCCCTTTTTTTATATTTTCTTCATTTGTTCTTTCATCATGCTAATTTGCTCTTTTAGCATATTTTGTTTATCCAATTTCTTAGCTTCATTCAAAAGAGACGTGGCTTCTAATTTACGTCTGCGAGACATTGCGATACCTGCTAGGTTTAATTTGGCTACAGCCAAATCCATATCCATTGATAATCCTAATTCAATGGCTTTCTTAAAATATTTCTCAGCTTGATTGATGTTAGTTTGAGAAAGCATAATACCGTGAAGATAATTGAAGTATCCTTGTTGTTTTTGAACTAAAGCGCCTTCAGGATTTTTAATTTTGTCTAGCCATTTTTTAGCGCCCTCAAAATTTTGTTTTCTTAATTGTAAGAAAGCCATTAAAATAAATTCATTTTTAAAATATAAGAAAACAGGAATAGCGGTTACTAGTATAAGAAAGATGCCGTTTCCAATGTTACTTTCAGTAAATTGCCAAATACTTGTAGCAATGATAAGTACAGCAGTAATAAGTTTAATATTTTTGTGAAACATAATAGGTATAAATTTATGATTGCAAAGATAGTAAAAGGAATTAAAAATATTTTTATAAAACTACTTGCTAGAAAAAAAAGTCTTTGTATATTTGCACTCGGTTTTTGAATAAGCATTGTTCAAATAACCAAAATACATATAAATTTAAGATTTTAAAGATACAAACCAATGAGCAAAAGAACGTTTCAACCATCGAAAAGAAAAAGAAGAAATAAACACGGATTTATGGACAGAATGGCTTCTGCTAATGGAAGAAAAGTTCTTGCAAGAAG
>JACCDQ011663275.1_pt1 | contig 16489 bp, 18 predicted proteins | sample 7446031 | NCBI WGS metagenome assembly JACCDQ01 (sample SAMN15323442, study PRJNA562643) | freshwater metagenome | isolation source: river surface water | place: USA:Blue River Watershed | collected 2017-08-17
ATGCTCAAAATCCATGCACCTTAGTTAAAAAAAGTGGGGTGAAATTGGAAGCGGCTCTCCGAATGTCACCATTTTTCGCCTTCTGTGGCATCTAGGTTCGCTTTGTGGACTTATTCAGCAGACCCTAATTAGTGAATTTTAATTAAACTTAATTTTTGTGAATAAGCATTGGCGAGGTCTTGCGGAATTTTGAGGGAGTTTGTGAGCAGATAATGGGGTTTTATCCCCCCTTTGAAAGGGGGGAATTGTTTTTTATGATTTACAAAATAATAGAGTATTCCGTTGGCAGACTCCCAAAATTTAGAAGTTTAAAACTACAGATTCTCTGGAACTTTACACTCAGAAGGATTTTGAGTTAAAACTTCAATTTTTTTGTATTTGGTTTTAGAAAGAATTTGATAAATAATCTCCTTGGCATTACTATTCGCAGCTTCAAGAATCTTCTTGTTACAGGCTTTTTCTGTAATTCTTTTTAAAGATTCTTTTTGTGCTTTATCAAGTAACTGAATTTTGTCATTGCTTCCAAACCAAAGAGTATAATCATCCACAACTCTAGAAGTATTAATATGAAGAAAAGATGTAATGATATGAGGAGGAGGAAGTTGTACTACTATTGACTTGTCTATTGGATTATCGTCCATAACATCAATTTCTTCAAAATTAATTCCAGCAGTAATTGTTCCACTTCCTTCATAAATAACATTTGATGAACCGATGGGAATAAACCACAATACATTGTTGACAGAAGACTCCTTTACAGTTGCACTAGCATCAATTTCAACCGTAGTCAAATTAGCTGACTTTTTAAGTTCTCCAATAATAAGTTCTCGTATCGTTGTTTCTCGTGCATAGCTATAACCTAGAAACGACAGAAGAAGCAAGACAAAAACAAAAAAAACAATAATAATAGCCCTGTTTTTGTGTAGAATTTGTTTGATTGTGTCAATCAAAGATTGAGGTGTCTTGAGTTCGATATTGGTCATAAATTTATCCCAGATATAAAGTAATGAAGATTTTAAGACTCGGAAAATTCATGAGAGATATGATATTTACCCTCAAAAGAAAGTACCTCGATTTCTATAGTACTCACTCCTTTTGTTTTAGTATCGTTACATATAATTACTTTGTTGTTTCCTGTTCTTAATTTAAAAGGCTTACTCGAAATTTCTCTTCCATCTTTATCCTTGAATTGTAATTTTGCTTGAACATTATAAATGCTATCAATGTAGTATGAGTGAATTTTTTTGAGATATTCTGATATTTTACTTACATCTTCTAAGTAATTTATCTTAAATTCAACTGAGGCATATCCGTTAGCATCTTTCAAGGTAAGGAGATCAAGTTTGCTTCCTGTTTCTACTTTAGAACCTTGTTTTAATGTATATGACACAATTAAATTTTTGAACTTTGCATTCTCTGAAAGTTTATCAGCTCCAGAAATATCAGGAGAAATCACTGGAATAGCAACCTCATTAATTAAAATCTCTTTTAAATCATTTGGAAGCTTTTGTTCTTCACCCCAGAAACCTGGACACTCTTCAGCAAAAGCGTTATTCGGTGACAAAAAAAACAATGCAAGACTCAGGATAAAGCACAGCAAGACTTTAATCATAAAACACTCTCTGAGTTAAATCTTTAGTAAGAAACGGAGTAAAGATGACACTCACTAATGAAGCATCGGAACTATGTTCTGCTTTTACTTTAGCTAGTTTGTGATTTCTCTAGTTTAGCAAATATTGTACACAATCATCCAAACGTTTGCTTGAGTAATTACAGACTACACAAAAACTGATCGCCCCCTTACGCCTTACCTCGCCGCCTATCTAACAAATTGTGTCGAAACCCGCCTGGCCTGCCATACCCGCGAAAATCATGTAAAAATACTCATAAGTCTAAAATTTGCCTTTGTCATAGGAGAACCCTAACATTATGTTCACTCACGTCAAGTCCACCATTCGCCGCATCGTTCCTGACGACATTAGGGGGCGTTCCCTTGTTAAGGTGGTCTATGTCGTGCTGGAGTCGCAATACCAGAGCGCGTTGTCGGCCGCCGTTAACACCATTAATCGTAGCCATGACCAGGTGGCGATTCAAGTCAGTGGCTATCTGATCGAGGAACTACGCGACCCCGAAAACTATGCGGAGTTTCAGAAGGATGTTGCTGAAGCCAATCTGTTTATCGCTTCCCTAATCTTTATTGAAGACCTAGCGGATAAGGTCGTGGCGGCGGTGGAACCCCATCGAGATAAGTTGGATGCGGCGGTGGTTTTCCCCTCTATGCCCCAGGTGATGCGGCTAAATAAACTGGGAACCTTTTCTATGGCGCAGTTGGGTCAGTCGAAAAGCGCGATCGCCCAATTTATGAAGAAACGGAAAGAGAACAGCGGGGCGGGCTTTCAGGATGCGATGCTGAAACTGTTGCGGACATTACCGCAGGTGTTGAAATATCTGCCAATGGATAAGGCCCAGGATGCGCGGAACTTTATGCTGAGTTTTCAGTATTGGTTGGGCGGCTCATCGGAGAACTTAGAAAATTTTCTGTTGATGCTAACCGATAAGTATGTGTATCCCGAAAAAGGATTGGGTAAGGAAACCCGGTATGAGGAACCGGTAGTCTATCCTGATTTGGGGATTTGGCATCCGTTGGCGACCAGTCGGGAACGTCCGATTCCCATGTTTGAAGACGTGAAAAGTTATTTGCAGTGGTACAATAGTCGTAATGATATTCCCGAAGATTTAAAAGATCCCTTGGCTCCCTGTGTGGGTTTGATCCTACAGCGAACCCATTTAGTCACAGGAGATGATGCCCATTATGTGGCCATGGTACAGGAGTTAGAAGCTCTGGGAGCGCGGGTGATCCCGGTGTTTGCCGGCGGTCTGGATTTCTCGAAGCCCGTAGATGAGTTTTTCTGGGAGTCGCCATCTCCGGTTGAAAGGGGGGGAATGTCGGCGTTGGAGAAGGCGTTTGAGTCGTCGGGGGTTCCTTTTGCCAAGATGGGACGGATTGCGCCGATTCCCATTGTGTCTGCGGTGGTGTCGTTGACGGGCTTTGCGTTGGTAGGTGGCCCTGCGCGTCAAGATCATCCCAAGGCCATTGAGTCTTTAAAACGGTTGAATCGGCCCTATATGTGTGCTTTGCCGTTGGTGTTCCAAACCACAGAGGAATGGGAAGAAAGTGATCTGGGCTTGCATCCGATTCAGGTGGCTTTACAGATTGCGATTCCTGAGTTGGATGGGGCCATTGAACCGATTATTTTGTCGGGACGAGATGGCAATACAGGCCGCGCGATCGCCTTACAGGATCGGATTGAAGCGATCGCCCAACGGGTATTGAAGTGGACTAACCTACGGAAAAAGCCGAAGTTGGACAAAAAAGTGGCGATTACGGTGTTTAGTTTCCCGCCGGATAAGGGCAATGTGGGAACTGCCGCCTACTTGGATGTGTTTGGCTCCATTTTTGAAGTAATGAAGGCTCTGCAAGGTAATGGTTACGATGTGCAGGAGTTGCCGGGGTCAGCGAAGGAATTAATGGAGGCCGTGATCCATGATGCTCAAGCACAGTACAACAGTCCAGAATTGAATATTGCCTATCGGATGGGGGTGGAAGAGTACGAACGCTTAACGCCCTATTCGCAACGGCTGGAGGAGAACTGGGGTAAACCGCCTGGGCATTTGAATAGTGATGGTCAAAATTTGTTGATCTACGGTAAGGCTTTTGGCAATGTCTTTATTGGGGTGCAACCGACTTTTGGTTATGAGGGCGATCCGATGCGCTTGTTGTTCTCCCGTTCTGCTAGTCCCCATCACGGCTTTGCGGCCTACTATACCTATCTGGAACGCATTTGGGGAGCGGATGCAGTGTTGCATTTTGGCACGCACGGTTCTTTGGAATTTATGCCTGGCAAGCAGATGGGGATGTCCGGGGACTGTTATCCCGATAATTTGATTGGCAACATCCCGAATTTGTACTACTATGCGGCGAATAATCCTTCGGAAGCAACGATCGCCAAACGACGCAGTTATGCGGCCACCATTTCCTATTTGACTCCGCCTGCGGAAAATGCGGGATTGTATAAGGGGTTGCAGGAGTTGAGTGAGTTAATTGGCTCCTACCAAACCTTGAAGGATACGGGGCGGGGTGTGCCGATCGTTAATACGATTATGGATAAGGCACGGCTCTGCAATTTAGATCAGGATATTGCTTTACCCGATACCGATGCTAAAGACTTGAGCGGTGAAGAACGGGATCAAATCGTTGGTTCGGTCTATCGGAAGTTAATGGAAATTGAGTCGCGCCTGTTGCCCTGTGGTCTCCATGTAGTGGGGAAACCTCCAACAGCCGAGGAGGCGATCGCCACATTGGTGAATATTGCGGCCTTGGACCGGGAGGAGGATGGTCTGCTATCTTTGCCTCGGATCATTGCCCAGAGCCTCGGTCGGGATATTGATGAGATCTATCAAAACAGCGATCGGGGGGTATTAGCCGATGTGGAACTGTTGCAGGAGATTACTTTAGCAACGCGGGCGGCGGTGACGGCCTTGGTGCAGGCCCAGATTGATAGTGAGGGACGGGTAGCTAAGATTAGCAAGCTGAACTTCTTTAATTTGGGTAAGAAGGCTCCCTGGGTCGAGGCATTGCACAATCTGGGTTATCTGAAAGTCGAGGTGGAACAGTTAAAACCGCTCTTTGAGTACCTGGAATTTTGTCTGGAACAGGTCTGTGCGGATAACGAGTTGGGCGGTTTGCTGAAGGCCTTGGAAGGGGAGTATGTTCTGCCCGGCCCTGGCGGCGATCCGATTCGCAATCCTGATGTATTACCGACTGGCAAAAATATCCACGCCCTGGATCCGCAGTCCATTCCCACCCAGGCGGCGGTGCGATCGGCCAAGGTGGTGGTGGATCGGCTGATTGAACGGCAAAAATTAGATAACGGCGGTCACTATCCTGAAACCATTGCCTGTGTGCTGTGGGGGACGGACAACATCAAGACCTACGGCGAATCCTTGGCACAAATTATGTGGATGATCGGGGTGAAACCTGTTCCCGATGCGTTGGGGCGGGTTAACAAATTAGAACTGATTTCCCTAGAAGAATTGGGCCGTCCCCGCATTGATGTGGTGGTGAATTGTTCGGGGGTGTTCCGCGATCTGTTTATCAACCAGATGAACTTGTTGGATCAAGCGGTGAAAATGGCCGCAGAGGCTAAGGAACCCATTGAGATGAACTTTATCCGGAAACACGCTTTGGAACAGGCCGAGGAGATGGGGATTGAGGTACGCCGGGCGGCCACACGAATTTTCTCGAATGCGTCGGGTTCCTACTCGTCGAATGTGAATTTGGCGGTAGAGAACAGCACCTGGGAAGAGGAAGCAGAGTTACAGGAAATGTACCTGAAACGCAAATCCTTTGCCTTTGATTCGGATAATCCTGGGATGATGGCGGAGAGTCGGGGCCTGTTTGAGCGGGCCTTGAAAACGGCGGATGCGACTTTCCAAAATCTGGATTCGTCGGAAATCAGTTTGACGGATGTTTCCCACTATTTCGACAGCGATCCGACTAAGTTGATTGGGACGTTGCGGGGGGATGGTAAGCAACCATCGGCCTATATTGCGGATACGACGACAGCGAATGCCCAGGTGCGTAGTTTGTCGGAAACGGTGCGGCTGGATGCGAGGACAAAACTGCTGAATCCTAAATGGTATGAGGGGATGCTCTCTCATGGTTATGAAGGGGTACGGGAACTGTCCAAACGTCTAGTCAATACGATGGGCTGGAGTGCGACGGCGGGAGCCGTAGATAACTGGGTTTACGAGGATGTAAACACCACCTTTATTGATGATCCAGAGATGTGTAAGCGTTTGATGGATTTGAATCCCAATTCTTTCCGTAAGATGGTGGGGACTTTATTAGAGGTGAATGGTCGCGGCTATTGGGAAACGTCTCAAGAGAACTTAGACCGTTTACAGCAGTTGTATCAGGAGGTTGAGGATCGAATTGAAGGTGTAGAATAAGTTAACAAGGCTAAGGGACTGGTCTTCGGATCAGTCTCTGGCTCTTAGAATGTTATGAAAAAAAGTTTTTGGGGGTTACTATGGTCTAGTTTTCTGGAGGTTCAAACTTTTTGGTTTGGATTTTTGGGAGTTTTTCTTGCAATCTTATTTTCAGTTGTTACGGGTAAAGTCTCAATTCCTCTCTATATTGTGATTATTATTGTCACAATCTTGTTATTAGTAACCTCTAGCTTATACAGAACCTTAAACGTTGTTTACCAAGACTATAAACGTTTGAGGCATCCTCCTATTTTAAGGGTTCAACAAGACAAAAAAACAGGATTAATTATTTGCTTATTTGAAAACTCTGATTTATTTGCAACCAACCTAAGAGTGTCTTTTTATTATATTGATGAATATGAACTTGAAGTTTTAATCGGAGTTGGTTATATCAGAACCGTTCAAAGCAATGGAAAAGTTCAAGCCATTATTGATTATCCTGACCAAGCTTATCAAGATATTCTAACTCAGTTATCAAATCGAGATAAGCAAGTTGTAGAAAAAGTTTTTATTAGACCAGGAATTCCCAGAAATTTCAATCAGCCCTAAAGGAGTATTTATGGAAACACAAGCTTCAGCCCCCGTTATTGCTAAAAAAGGAACATTTCCTGCGAAAGTTGCTAAAGTCATTGATCAATATAAATTAGTAATTAATAAAGGAAAGATAGACGGTATTCGAGAATCTCAAAGAATGCTAGTTTATTGTATTGATAATGAAGAAATTAAAGATCCCGACACAGGTAAATCATTAGGGTTTCTGGAATTAGTCAGAGGCTCAGGACGAATTATTTTTGTAGAAGAAGAGTACTCAATTTTAGAATCAGATCAAATCGTTAACAGACTTCTCTCTCCTTCATATCAAGCCTATATGTCAACTCAAATCGAAATGCAAAAATATTTAGAAAAAACTTTAAAATCTTTTGATAATCCTCAAATTGGGGATTTGGTTAAACCGATATGACATTGATCGCCGCAACTAAGGCAACTGTGTAATGAAGAAAAAAGGAGTTTTGGTTTACTATGACTCAAGAGCAATTTGTTCCTGATATTGAACAGGTTAAAAAGGTTTCTCTACAATTCCAAGAAATATTTCAGCGAATGGATAGAGAAATTGAAGTTCTAGATGCTCTAATTGCGGAATTAGATCAACAAATTCAGACTACACGGCGATCGCGGGTTTCAAAAGCTAAATCTCTCAATGCGATGCCTTAGATTCATGGTTAATCAAGAAAAGCTAGAGCGTCCATCTTTAGACTATTTTTTAAGTCTTAAGTATCCAATTTCGATCTATCCTGAAGAGGAGGGAGGCTATACAGCAATGATCCCTGATTTGCCTGGTTGTATGACCCAGGGGGAGACATTGGAAGAGGCGGTTATGAATATTGAGGAGGCTAGTCAGTTGTGGATTGAGACGGTTTATTTTAGTAATAAAAAAGACATTCCACGTCCATCAAGAAAATTTTAACGACCAAAAATTAGCGATCGCCCTCCAAATTTCACAAAACTATGATCGCAGATTAGTTGATAATTGATAATGAATAGTTGATAATTATCCATTGAAAACGCGATCGCCGATGAACCAAAACGCTACCAACTTTTCGGCTGAAAATCCTCATTATTTAAGATCGTAACTGCTTCTCCTGCCTGGGCTAACACAAACAAACCTTGACGATAGGCATACTTATCGGCTCCTTCTTCAATTTCAATGCCTGCCACAGCACCGTAGAGTTGTTTGTGAGCATATTCAGGAAAGAACTGTCGAAATTTTGTTAAATCTTCTATTAATTCTTTGACATCATACACACTTAAGCTGCTTTTGACTTCTACTACTAAAACATGGTTTTCATTGGTAACGAGAACATCAATTTCAAGGGTTTTTCCATCTAAACGTTTTTTGACTCTTTGACTAACTTGATGAACAGGAATATCACGTTTTAAAAAGAGGGTTTCACAGGCGGGAGCTACCATATTTTCTACAAATCGTCCCCACTTACCACCAAGATCGCCGATTTGTTTATGCGTTTCGCGGATTTTACGGTCAGTTTCTTTAAATTGTTGCTCAGTCTCTTTAAACTGTCGGGCAGTCTCTTTTTGAGAAGCGACGAGTTCCTTGATTTGTTGAGAAGTTTCTTTTTGAAAAACCGTCAGTTCGGCCTGAAAAACCGCTAGTTCGGCTTGTTTAGCGGTAATTTCTGCTAAGGTTTTCCATATATCTTCGGCGGTGCTTGCCATAAATGCTCTCTCCTCTTCAATAGTCTATGCTCTCTATTCTACTATAATTCTTGGCGATCGCCTCTTCTTCATTACAAAAAACGCGATCGCCTCTTAACTATTAAGAAAAAACGCGATCGCCGATTAATTGATAGTTTTAAAAAAGCGATCACCTATCCCAAATTAAGAGAAAAGCGATCGCCCCTTACCGATTAGATAAAAATGCAATCGCCGATTAGTAGATATTTTATTTAAGGTACGATAAAAACTGGGTATTTTTACTAGTATCAATCGGCTGATTAAGACGGGGCATCACCAATTGCTCAAGTTTCTGGTTATGACGTGTTAATAATGTAATCATTTCAGAATCTTTTAATAAAGCAAAAAGAGCTTCATCATCTTGTACCGCAGATTCCATTTTATCAATACCTTGCCAACGAGAGGCTACCTGAATAAGGTCATAAAGCCGTTTTACTTTACCAGCCTCCCGCATTTCACCTGTCCATGGAATAATGTTTACGACACGTTGCCAACCCTCAAGTGGTTCTTGTAGAATACAACTCTTTCCCGCCAAGCTTTCCATCATGTCAATAACCCAACCAAGTCCCAAAAAGCCGACTGTTGTACAGCCGATTATTTTAGCTTTGATGGTTTCACCAGAGTTAAAAACTTCCGATTTAACTGTTTTGATCTCGTTATTAATTGCAAACGTCCAGTTGTTGGCAACTTTTGCGAGTGGATGTTTAGGGTAGTTTTTCCGCAGACTCTTGAGAAATGCCTTGGATTGAGGATAATCAATCGCATTGTAGTAAGCCATTGAACAATTCATATCAACAACAGGCATAAAAGAAGGCAATTTCGCAATAGCGGGAATACTTTGAAAGGTTGAAGTCTGAGAACACATATTCGCATTCTTGACCGCCGCTTTTTGGACGTTGGGTGATAGAGAATGCCTCGGTGCAAAAGTAAGAAAACGGCGATGTTGCCCCAATTCTTGTTCTTTTTGACCACGTTTAGCGTAGAGTTGACCACATGAATAATAGAAAAGAGGAGTATTCGCCCCTGCATTGGGAATAACCTTGGCATTAACCAAGTTATCAACGCGATCGCAAGACTCAATACCTGCCAACTTGACTAATTTATAGTTTCTGAAAAGAGCCGTAATTGAAGAACGGGTTGCTTTCGTCAACTCGTCGCTGGGATGTTGTTCAACATAAGTAGATAAAATCACTAACGTTTTTGATAAGTTCCCTTGTTGCTTGGCTTGATTGGCTTGTTGATTAGCGGTAGTAAAAGCAGAACAAGTTGCGATCTTTTGCTGTGCGAGGTCTGTCAAACCATCAAACTTATTAAAAAGAAACGATGCTGTTTGCTCAACTTGAGTAAAATGAAATGTTGCCTCTGGACAATTAACAGATTGATAATCCATTTGTCCCTGTTTAAAAGACTCATAGCGGAAGGCGGAGGTTTCTTTAACTTGGTGAACGATAGAAACGATGAGAGCGGTGACAGCAATTGCACTAAGACTGCAACCTGTGAGTAAAGTCCATGTCGAACTACGCATTTAAGCATCTCCTGATTTACTCGTGTTGAACCAAAAATTATGATCACAATTTTGACATACCGTAACTAGATGTCTAGAGAAGTTGCAAAATAGCCCAACTATTTTTTTAAACTACCGACAGGATATTTTGATCAAAAAAGCAATAAGAGAAGTTGGGATATTTTTTTGAAAAGTTGGGGTATTTCCCAAATATTCATCATTAAGTCAGAAGATAAGATAACATTGTGTGGAAAATATCAAAAAAATGATAGAATCTTACAAACTTTAGTTTCTAAACACCGAACAAGTTAATGAGTACGAAAAAACTATGCAAAACACTCTGTCAACTTTCTTCAGAAGCTCAAGCAAAGAAGAGGTATCCGATCAATTGTCGAAGTTTTGTCTGTCAGCAAGGGTTTGACATTTTCCGACTTTTTGAATCACTAAATAAAATCAAGAAACGTCAACTTTCAGATCAAGAACGTGAGTATATTTGTTTACGACTGGCTGCATATAGTCCACAGACTATTGCCTGCTACTTTCTTAAGCATGAAATTATTTCTATGAAAGACTTAAAAGATGAATGGTCAGATGAAATTGAACAAAAAAATAAAATCTTGAAGTCCGAGATGTCCAAAACGGTACATAGATACATCAAGAAGCTTATGGAGGTAGAAGAGGATTCTCGTTTTTCATGGCCAGAATTTATTGATTTTCTGGAAGCAAATGGTTATCAGGAAATATCTCACAATACTAAAACTTCTAACGTATTAGTAGAACATGAAATTGATCTTAACAACAACGAACTTATTCAATTATGGCAGCGATTTATTGAACAAAATTCTCTTAACATCAGAATTATTGAAATCGAATAAATTATTTTAGAAAACCACGAAAATCATGAAAACTCGAAAAATTATTACCCTAGAAGGCTCAGAATCCGAAATCAATCAACTTATTAGCCTTTTTGAGCGAGAAGAACTTGTTCAGCTTCCCCAATTAAAAATTTTAGATATAGCTAAAGTTCTGCCGAACACAATGACAGTTCAAGAGTCTGCTATCGCCACAATATCGCCTATTATTGAAACCATAAAAAATGAGGTAAATTCGCTATTTGATTTTTGGTTAGATCATCTCGGAAGTCAAGGATTTAAAACAGCAGCACTTGGCAATTCAACCAGTCGAAAAAAGGTGATTCAATTAAATCAATACCTGATTGAATTAATCTTTACAATTGACGAGATTAACGAAACAGAAATTCGGATATATTTAAAAGTCAGACCTCAAAATGGGAAAGGTTATTTGCCTGAAAACCTCATTGTTTCTGTCTTTGATGACGAAGGAGAATTTTTTCCTGCTCAAAAAACTAATCACCAAACTAACATTCTTGATCTTACAATAGGACATAGTTTTATTTGTAAGACTAATGATTCTTTTAAAATTAGTTTTACCCTCAATAAAATTACAGTAGTAGAAAGTTTTCCAGAATAAAAAAGAGGTTACTATGTCGAAAAAAATTTATTTCAAAATTGGTTCCTGTCTTCAATTGCCAAACCAAAAGCAAGTTCTACCTGTCACTTTAACTATCTCTGACTCTAAAGGCCGTCTCGAAGAAAGAAGCTCCTATCTTTCAATTATGCCAGAGCGGCTTAATCACACATTTAATATCTGGAAAGATTACATTATTCCAGACTCACCTCGACGACCTGAAGCAAAATCTCTTTCTAAACAACCATCAAATACCAATGGTAATATTAGTTTGCAGGAACTAGCTGAAAATTTAAAACAAGAAATGAATCAATGGTTAACGGATCCCCATAGTTGGATTAACGAAAAAGGTGAAGTTGATTTAAAAATTCAGAAAACCTTAGAAAAATATGCGAATTTAAAAGAAGAAATTCAACTTTTTATACAAACTGAAGATCGAATGTTAAGAGGTTTTCCTTGGCAAGAATGGGGATTTCTAGAGCCTTTATTTCGTCTGCACGAAAATACAGAGTTATCTGTTAGTGCAACAGATTTTTCTCGTCCCGAACAAGAACAAATTATTTCTCGCCTAGATGCAAGAATTAGGATTTTAGCTATTTTTGCCGATAACGAATTAGATGAAAATAATGAATATAGACAAGAAAAAGAATCTCTTGAGCAATTAAAAAAATATGGTGGTTTTATTAAGACACTGTATCAGCCTAATTACTCGGAATTAATTGAAGCTTTAGAAGACCAAGCCGGTTGGCATATCTTCTTTTTCGCAGGTCATAGTCACAGTAATCCAGACGGTAGAATTGGCTGGCTGCAAATTAGTTGGCTAGATGATAATCGAAAACCCCAAAAACAAGAAATTGAGATTAATGAATTAACTAAATGGATGCAAAAACTGATTAAGGATAAACTGCAACTGGCAATTTTTAACTCCTGTGACGGTTTAGGATTAGCCAATCAACTTACTTCTTTGAATCTCCCTTACTGTATCGTAATGCGGGAAAGAGTTGATTCTTTCTTTGCGAGTACATTGCTTAAGCATTTGCTGAAGGCTTTTGTTGAACAGGAAAAATCTATATTTGCCTCCATGCGCTATGCCCGTGAACAACTCTTATCTGAATACGATAAGGGAACTGAACCATCGGGAAAAAGTTGGCTACCTGTTATTGTTGCTAATCCAGAAGCTCCTGAGTTAACTTGGGATGGTTTATCTATAGAACGTCGCTTTAGTCCTAAAGTTGAATTAGTTTTATTAGTTTTTTTAATTGTTATTGTAGTTGGATTACCATTAAGTATTCTAGGAGAATTTGGAAGTCTTAGCACCTTACAGTTTTATACACAGCTTTATCCCCATATCATTGTTTATCCTTCACTATTTCTTCCTTTGTCACTATTCTCTCTTTATCGAGCCATTTGCTTGATACGAAGAAAAACAGCAACATTTTTGATATTTACTATTCTCATGGCATTGACCTCCATAATTGCCCTTGTTATAGAGTTAAATTCTGATCCATTATTCTTGTTTGAAATTAAACCTGATAGCACTATTATTCTTCAAAGACAGCAATTAGATACGATTCTAATTAGTAAAAATATTAATGAATATCAACTTCCTTCTCAATGGGTAAATGAAATTAATTCAGAAGGGAAAATTAATCTTGATAAGCAATATATCGAAGATTCTATTAAGAGCATTGTTCAGCTTCCCCAGACAAATAGTGAAGCTAATGGAAAATTCTTGAGTATTGCCCATAGTCATCAACTTTGGTCAAAGCATCGCTCTATAAGTCGTAAATTTTATTTGTTCAATTATTGTGCAATTTTTTTCTGTGCCTTTGAATTGTTAGCTTTTTTACTAGAAAACCTCTTAAATGATCACTCTGTATTTAACATTTATAAATACGTTAAATATCTTTTGTTGTGTAATATAGGGTTGCTTCTCTGGATACCTTTTGATAATTACTATACGCAAAAGGTTAAAACCTTATTATTTCAAACAAATGACTTAGAAACCAATCTCAGAGTTTTTGTTTATTTATTTATTGCTTTATTTCTATTAATTACTATTGTTTTTATAATCAAAAATCCTAGAATTAAAATATCTAATCATAAAGCAATTATTGCTTTTCTTTTTCTTGCTATTTTTATTCTGTCAATTTCAATAACTCCATTCATTTTGCCAAAAATAAACCAAGCTTTCGGTCTTGCAAGTAAAAGTCTCTTTATTACTTGGACAGGAGGATTTTTCTTTTTAATGATCGTCATATATCCTATTATCATTTTCTTAGTTGAAGGGAAACAATTAGAAAAAAAGCTTTTAGGCTTTAAAACACTTCTTAATTTCTTACGTTAATGAAACTATTGTCATCATCACAAATAACAATTTTTGTAGTGATCATTTTTCTGTATATCCTACCTGTTGTTTTGCTTCTAACAAAAGTAATTCTCTTCAGCGATCGCTTTTTAGTATTAACCATTACAGGAGTTTATATTATCGGTTTAGCACTGATTAATAAAATTCCTTTTGCAGATTTAGGCTTTAATTATCAAAATTTATTACCCGCAATTAAACATATTTTACCCGTAACTATAATATCTTCCGTTTTAATGATTGCCTTTTATCTTAAATATGGAATGCGAATTGATAACACCAGTATTCCTTGGTATTTCTATGTATTTTATATTTCACTCTCGTCTCCATTACAGGAATTTTTATACCGTTCCTATCTTTTTAACCAACTCGCTCAAATTCAACTTAATCAAGGCTCTATCATTATCATCACTTCTATTCTTTATAGTTTTGCTCATAGTATTTATCAAGACCTACCAACAATCTTATTAAGCTTAATTATAGGTCTGTATTGGGGCTATCACTATAATCGCTTTAAGAATCTTTATAGCATTACCTTTAGCCATACAATTATAGGTATTGTTGCTATTCTTACAGGGATTTTATAGTTTTAATTGAAGAAATAAAAGGGCGATCGCAGTTCGCGAGCCTGTTTTAAGCCGCGATCATCTTTGTCTAGTAAAAACTTGGAAAGGCGATCAATCGCGGTTTTAAGTTTTGGTTTAGTGCGATTATCAAGAAACTCTTTGTTGAGCTTTTTCATAAGCAGGATCATGAACATCAAAGCTAATAATTTTTACTCTTTTGGGAATAGGTTTATCATAAATTCGATAGACTAATCTATACTGTTGATTGTTATATGTTATTTCTAGGGCGTGATAGCCTTTAAGCCTACCTTTTAACTTGTGACAACTTAAAATACCACCATTATTGGGAGATATTTGTAAAATTGGTTTGAACAGCCTTTCAAAATCAGATTGAAGCTCTTTAGGTAAAGTGGGTAAATCTTCAGAAAAAACAAGAGGATGTACTTGCAGTAAATATTTAGCCCGCATAACCACGTTCTTTAAGTTCTTGATTAATCTGTTCTAAATTAAAGGTTTCATCAAGGTTTCCCATCGTTATCCATTCCTCTTCTTGAATGGGATTGATTATTCTGGAAATAGCTTTTGATTCAGCAGAATTAACCGTTAACTGATTTTCTCGTTGTAACTTTTCAGCGATCGCCTCCTGAATCCAGGCATCCCGACGATGTGAAGGTAACTGATTAAAAATATCACTATTTAAAGAGACCGTAACACAATTAATGGCTTCCTTCGCTTTTATTTTCATATTATTTTCTTAATCCTTGATTAGATTTAACATCCCTATTTTATCTTAAAAATGAGATAATGGAGCCAAATACTCTGAACAGAAACTAATTAAAGCCAAGCAAAGGTGAGATTTTATAAGAAAGCGATCGCGGTTTTAAGTTTTGATTTAGGGCGATTGCCGATTCCTAAGTTTGCTTTACAAAAAGAAACCAAACTAATAACTTTGGGATTGAAAATTTTCAGGAATATCGAGTTCAAAAACTTCGTCGTGAATATGAGCAACATAAAATCCCTCTTGTAGCGTTTTTTCTCGTAAATCGGGAGACATATCAACCGCCGCCAAAATTCCATAGAGTTGTTTATCTTTGTGTTCAGGAAAAAAGGCACGAAAACGTTGCAAAATACTTTTTAATTGAGTAATAGAATCTTCCCTCGCATGACTTTTAACCTCGACAATATAGGCAGTATTTAGCTCACCATTAGCATAGGCAAGGACATCAATTTCTATGTGTTGTCCACCTTTACTAACCCGTACACTGGGACTAATCGTTTCCATGCCAAACCTTTGTCTGAGAATCTTCTCCATTGAAGGAAGAGCAAGACCTTCGGTAAAGCTACCAAATTTTGCACCGAGTCCCCCAATTTGCTTACCTAATTCCTTGAGTTGGCGATCGGTTTGTTTACCCAATTCCTTGAGTTGGCGATCAGTCTCCTTCTGTGCCTGACTAACCTCCTTAAGTTGTAGGTCAGTTTCCTTCTGTGCCTGACTAACTTCCTTAAGTTGTAGGTCAGTTTCTTTTTGAGCAGTCGTTAATTCAGCGAGGAGTCGCCATACGTCATCTGCGGTGGTTGCCATAGATTGTTTACCTTTGTTATTTTTTGTTTCCTCTATTTTAAGGCATTATCCGCGATGCCAAAGGCACGCTTCGTGATCGCCGCAACTGAGGCAACCATTAACGAGGAAAAAAGGAGTTTTGGTTTACGATGAATCAAGAGCAATTTGCGCCTGATATTGAACAGGTTATACCATTTTTCAAAAGTCTTGTCATAGATCAGCTAGGTCAAAGCCTTACAGTGAGCGGATCGAGTATGTCATCTATTTTGAAATTTGGTATTAAAAAGGTTTCTCTACAATTCCAAGAGGTATTTCAGCGAATGGACAGAGAAATTGGAGTTTTGGACGGTCTAATTGGGGAATTAGAGCAACAAATTCAAACTACGCGGCGATCGCGGCCAAAAGCTAAATCTCTCAATGTAATGCCTTAGATTCATGGTTAATCAAGAAAAGCTAGAGCGTCCATCTTTAGACTATTTTTTAAGTCTTAAGTAGGGTCTGCTGCATAAGTCCATAAAGTGAACCTAGTGGAGAGCTTCCAATTTCACCCCACTTTTTTAAACTGAAGTACATGGATTTTAACCTACATTCCGCAGGTTCATGAAAGACAATAATATTTTTGGCAAGGAGGGCCAAGTAAACCTAAAACTTGCAAGTGAAAGTCAGTGAGATTGGAAATAAGTGTTCGTCCTTCAAGCCAAAGA
>JACCDQ011203300.1_pt1 | contig 16485 bp, 12 predicted proteins | sample 7446031 | NCBI WGS metagenome assembly JACCDQ01 (sample SAMN15323442, study PRJNA562643) | freshwater metagenome | isolation source: river surface water | place: USA:Blue River Watershed | collected 2017-08-17
GTTGGCCGCGGCGAACTCGGGCAGGATGCGCCACATCGGCTGGTTCTTGTCGTAGTCGTCCTTGAACTGCTGCAGCGCGGTCAGCAGCGTGTTCCAGCGGCCCTTGGTGATGCCGATGGTGAACATGATGAAGAACGAATACAGGCCGGCCTTCTCGACGATCACGCCGTGCTCGGCCAGGTACTTGGTGACGATCGATGCCGGTATGCCGGTCTCGCCGAACTGGCCGTCGATCGACAGGCCCGGCGTGACGATGGTGGCCTTGATCGGGTCCAGCATGTTGAAGCCGGATTCGATCTTGCCGAAGCCGTGCCAGTCGTCCTTGCCGTTGATGATCCAGTCGTCCGGCGAGCCTATGCCTTCTTCGGCAAATTCTTCCGGACCCCAGACCTGGAACCACCAGTCCTGGCCCCATTCCTGGTCGACCTTCTTCATCGCGCGGCGGAAGTCGAGTGCCTCGAGGATGCTTTCCTCGACCAGCGCGGTACCGCCCGGCGGCTCCATCATTGCGGCCGCGATGTCGCAGGACGCGATGATCGCGTACTGCGGCGAGGTCGAGATGTGCATCAGGTAGGCTTCGTTGAAGCTGTCGCGGTCGAGCTGCACCGTCTCCGATTCCTGCACCAAAATTTGCGAGGCCTGCGACAGGCCGGCCAGCAGCTTGTGCGTGGATTGGGTCGAGAAGATCAGCGACTCGCGCGCGCGCGGACGGTCCTTGCCGATCGCGTGCATGTCCTTGTAGAAGTCGTGGAAGCTCGCGTGCGGCAGCCAGGCTTCGTCGAAGTGCAGCGTGTCGATCTGGCCGTCGAGCATGTCCTTGATCACCTCGACGTTGTACAGCACGCCGTCATAGGTCGATTGCGTGATCGTCAGGATGCGCGGCTTCTTGTTCTTCGCCTCGCGCGCGAACGGGTTCGCCTCGATCTTCTTCATGATGTTTTCCATCCTGAATTCGTCGCGCGGGATCGGGCCGATGATGCCGAGGTGGTTCCGCGTCGGCATCAGGAACACCGGGATCGCGCCGGTCATGATGATCGAGTGCAGGATGGACTTGTGGCAGTTGCGGTCGACCACCACGATGTCGCCCGGCGCCACCGTCGAATGCCAGACCATCTTGTTCGAGGTCGACGTGCCGTTGGTGACGAAGAAGCAGTGGTCGGCGTTGAAGATGCGCGCCGCATTGCGCTCGGAGGCGGCGACCGGGCCGGTATGGTCGAGCAGCTGGCCGAGTTCCTCGACCGCGTTGCAGACGTCGGCGCGCAGCATGTTCTCGCCGAAGAACTGGTGGAACATCTGCCCGATCGGCGACTTCAGGAAGGCGACGCCGCCCGAATGGCCGGGGCAGTGCCAGGAATACGAACCGTCCTGCGCGTAATGCACCATCGCGCGGAAGAAGGGCGGCGCGAGGCCGTCGAGGTAGGAGCGCGCTTCGCGGATGATGTGCCGCGCGACGAATTCAGGCGTGTCCTCGAACATGTGGATGAAGCCGTGCAGCTCGCGCAGAATGTCGTTCGGGATGTGGCGCGACGTGCGGGTCTCGCCGTACAGGTAGATCGGTATGTCCGCATTCTTGTACCGGATCTCTTCGACGAAAGCGCGCAGCGACTTCAGCGCGGTCTCGGTCTCCTCCGGCGAGCCGCCGCCGAATTCCTCATCGTCGATCGACAGGATGAACGCCGACGCGCGCGACTGCTGCTGCGCGAACTGCGACAGGTCGCCATAGCTGGTCACGCCGACGACTTCCATGCCCTCTTTCTCGAGCGCGTCCGCGAGCGCGCGGATGCCGAGTCCCGAGGTGTTTTCGGAGCGGTAGTCCTCGTCGATGATGACGATGGGGAAGCGGAATTTCATGGGACTCTCCCGGTACTGGGGGCGGCGCCTGCGGTATCCGTCGCGGGCGGGCCGAAAAAACGAAAGCGGGATTGTCGCAGAATTGCGTGTCGGGAGTGCGAATTCCGCGAGGCCTCAGCGCCGCTCGTAGATGACAAAAGAATAAGCCCAGCCATTCTCCGCCGACTGGTGGGGCTCGCGCGACACTTCCTGCCACAGCGCGGGGTCGATCTGCGGGAAGAACGCATCGCAAGGATAGACCGCATCGATCTCGGTGACGATCAGCCGGTCGGCCCGCTTGATCGCATCAATATAGATCTGGGCGCCGCCGATCACGAAGACTTCGCCGTCGCCAGCCAGCGTCAGCGCCTCGTCCAGCGAGCCGGCGCGCTCCACGCCTTCATGCGCCCAGTCCGGATTGCGCGTGACCACGATGTTGCGCCGGTTCGGCAGCGGCCGGCCGATCGAATCGAAGGTCTTGCGTCCCATGACGATCGGATGGCCGGACGTGGTGCGCTTGAAGAAGGCAAGGTCTTCCGGCAGCCGCCACGGCAGCGTGTTGTTCACGCCGATGCCGTTGTTGCGGTCGGTGGCGACGATCAGGGACACAGTGGCGGGCATGGCGGATGACGGGTGGGTGAAGTAGGCGCTCATCTTAAAGCTTTTTCATCGAGGCGAGCGATTCCGGATCTCAGGAACGAAACCTTACCTTGCGGCTCCAACTTTCCATTCTTCTCGTCCAATTCCATGCCGCTCAGCACCAGCCCCTCAATCATGGACTCGACGCCTGCAACCCGCGAAGAGCTCGACAACGCGCGCTTCCGGCTGGTGGTCGAGGCATCGCCCAATGCGATTGTCGTCACCAACGGCGACGGCCGCATCGAACTGGTCAACAAGCAGGCGGAAAAACTGTTTCGCTACACGCGCGAAGAGCTGCTCGGCCGCAGCGTCGAGATGCTGATACCGCAGCGCTTCAGGCCCCACCATCCGTCGCTGCGCGAAGATTTCATGGCGCGGCCGATCAGCCGCCCGATGGGCGCCGGCCGTGACCTGTACGCGCAGACCAAGCACGGCAACGAGATACCGATCGAGATCGGCCTCAACCCGATACAGACCGACGACGGCGTGCTGGTGCTGGCGTCCATCATCGACATCAGCGAACGCAAGGCCGCCGAGGAACGATTCCGGCAGCAGACCGAACAGATTGCGGCGGCCAGCCGCTACAAGTCCGAGTTCCTGGCGAACATGTCGCATGAACTGCGCACGCCGCTCAACAGCATCCTGATCCTGTCCGAGCAGCTGAAGACCAACCTGCAGCAGAACCTGACCGACAAGCAGGTCATGCATGCGGACATCATCCACCGTTCCGGCAGCGACCTGCTCGCGTTGATCAATGACATCCTCGATCTGTCTAAGATCGAGGCCGGGCGCATGACGGTGCTGTACGAAACCATCCTGCTGCCGGAATTCGTGGCCAGCGTCGAGCGCAGCTTCCGCCCGATGGCCGAGGCCAAGCATTTGCGCTTCGTGGTCGACGTCGATCCCGATGTGCCGCCGACGATCTTCAGCGATCACCAGCGCATCTTCCAGATCGTGCGCAATCTGTTCTCGAACGCATTGAAATTCACCAACGAGGGCGAGATCAGGATCCGCTTCGCCGTGCAGCACGCCGAAGCGCCGGGCGAGACGCAGCTGTCCATCACGGTGACCGATACCGGCATCGGCATACCGCCGGACAAGCAGGAAATGATCTTTGATGCTTTCCGGCAGGTCGATGGATCGACCAGCCGACGCTTCGGCGGTACCGGCCTTGGGCTGTCGATCTCGCGCTCGCTTGCGCAGTTGCTCGGTGGCGAGCTTGGGGTACGCAGCGAACTGGGCGCAGGCAGCGCGTTTACGCTGCTGCTGCCTTGCGGCGTCGTGCCTGGCTCTGTCGCGCCGAGCGAAGGCCTCGGCGGCGAGGCCGGCATGGCTTTTCTGGCGGATGAGCCGGAGGCTGCCGTGCGGGACATGCCAGCTGTGCCGTCGCCGCAAGCGGCAGCTTTCGCTGGTCGCCGTTTGTTGCTCGTCGATGATGACATCCGCAACATCTATGCCCTGTCCAGTATCCTCGAAGAACTTGGCTTCGAGACCGAGGTCGCAAGTAATGGCCAGCAGGCGCTCGATATCCTCGCCGTGCAGCGCGACGTCGATATCGTGCTGATGGACATGATGATGCCGGTCATGGACGGTTACCAGGCAACGCATGAACTGAAGCATGAGCGCGGCTTTGCTGCGCCCGTGATTGCGCTGACGGCGCACGCGATGAAGGGCGACCGAGAGAAATGCCTGGCGGCAGGTGCCGACGACTATCTCGCCAAACCGGTGTCGCATGCCGACCTGGTCGCGATGCTGCACAAATGGCTGCCGTGAACACAACGCAATGGACATGTCGGACATGAACCCGCGGGACGTCGATTCGAAGCAGACCATCCTGCTGGTGGATGACCGTCCCGAGAACCTGGCCAGCCTCGAAGCGATCCTCGACGACGGCAAGCATGTGCTGCTGAAGGCATACGGTGGCGAACAGGCGCTGCAGAAACTGCTCGACCATGAGGTGGCGCTGGTGCTGCTCGACGTGCAGATGCCGGGCATGAACGGCTACGAGGTCGCCAAGCTCATGCGCGGCAACCGCAAGACCCGCAACATACCGATCATTTTCATTACGGCGATCGAAAGGGAAGAGGCGGCGGCGATTCGCGGCTATCAGGCGGGAGCGATCGACTACATCACCAAGCCGGTGAACTCGGTCGTATTGCAAAGCAAGGTCGGACTCTTCCTCGAGCTCGACCTCGCGCGCCGCAAGCTGCAGCAGGCCTACCGGCAGGTCGAGCATACCAAGGCCTACTACGAATCGATGCTGGACGCGGCCGGCGAGGGCGTGATCGGTCTCGACGCCGGCGGACGGGTGAAGTTCGTCAACCCGGCTGCGCTGCGCCTGCTGCATGCCGGCACCGATTTCATGTTGGGAAATGAATTCCGGCATTTCGACGAGCATGCGCCGGAAGACGATCCGGGCAAGACCTTCGACCCGACCGGCGGTCCGTCCGGCGATGCGCTCGAAGAGACCCTGTTCCGGCGCGCCGACGGCACGCGCTTCCTCGCCGCCTACTGCTGTTCGCCGCTGGCGGGGCGCATTGAAGGATTGGTCGTCGTCTTCCAGGACATCACCGCACGCCGCGCGCTAGAGGACGAACTGCGCCAGCTGTCCGTCACCGACCACCTGACCGGACTGACCAACCGCAACGGCTTCAAGGCGGCGCTGCAAACCGCGCTGGATCGCGCGCGGCGCACGTCCAGCCATGTCGGCCTGATGTTCGTCGACCTCGACCACTTCAAGCGGATCAATGACACGCTCGGCCACAACGTCGGCGACGAGCTGTTGCGCAGCCTTGCGCACCGGCTGCGTGAACAGGTGCGCGCGTATGACACGGTGTCACGGCTCGGCGGCGATGAATTCACCGTCGTGCTCGGCGATCTCGAGGTGCCCGAGGATGCCGCCATTGTCGCGCGCAAGATCCTGGATTCGTTGCGCCGTCCGCTGTCAGTCAACGGCGACCTGCGCGTGATCGTCACTGCCAGCATCGGTATCGCGACCTTTCCCGCGTGCGGCGGCGACATTGACGCGCTGATGCGCGCCGCCGACGTGGCGATGTACCAGGCCAAGCGTGACGGCCGCAACCTGTACGCTTTCTATCTTCCGGAAATGAATGCGCGCGACCGCTCGTCGCTGCAGCTGGACCAGGCGCTGCGCGCTGCAGTCGAGGATGACGAGCTGGCGCTGCATTACCAGCCTCAGTTCGACCTGAAGACCGGCCGTCTGGTCGGACTCGAAGGGCTGCTGCGCTGGAACCACGATGGCAAGGCGATCGAACCCGCGCTGTTCGTGCCGATGCTGGAAGATGCGGGCCTGATCATACGCGCCGGTCGCAAGGTGCTGGAGACCGGCTGCCGGCACCGCGTCAGCTGGGACGGGCTGGTGCCGGAGGACTGCGTGATCGCGTTGAACGTGTCGGCGCGCCAGTTCGCGGACACACACCTGACCGATGCGGTGCGCTCGGCGCTGGAAGCGAACCATCTGCCGCCGAACCGGCTCGAGCTGGAGCTGACCGAGAGCATGCTGATGGCCGACACCGAGCAGACCATGACCGTGCTGCGCGAACTGACAGCGATGGGCGTACGCATCGCGGTCGACGATTTTGGCACCGGCTATTCCTCGCTGGCCTATCTGCGGCAATTCCCGATCGACTCGCTGAAGATCGACAAGCAATTCGTGCAGAACCTCGACAGTCCGGATCAGGATGGCGCGATCGCGACCTCGATCATCCAGCTCGCCCACAACCTCGGCATGACGGTGATCGCCGAGGGCGTCGAGAATCTCGCGCAAATGCAGCGGCTGGCCCAGCTAGGCTGCGACATCGGGCAGGGATATTACTTCAGCCGGCCGCTGCCGCCGGATGCGATCGCGGCGGTCACGCAGGCCGGACATTGAATCGCGTCAGACGGCGACCGGCGCCTTGATTGCCGGATGCGACTGGTAGCCGACGACTTCGATGTCTTCATAGCGGTAGTCGAAGATCGAGTCCGGCTTGCGCTTCAATACCAGCTTCGGCAGCGGCAGCGGCTCGCGCGACAGCTGCTCGTTCACCTGTTCCATGTGATTCGAATAGATATGGCAGTCGCCGCCGGTCCAGATGAAATCGCCGACATCGAGCCCTGTCTGCTCGGCCACCATGTGGGTCAGCAGCGCGTATGACGCGATGTTGAACGGTACGCCGAGGAAGATGTCGGCGCTGCGCTGGTACAGCTGGCAGGACAGCTTGCCGTCGGCCACGTAGAACTGGAAGAACGCATGGCAGGGCGGCAGCTTCATGCGCGGGATGTCGGACACATTCCACGCCGACACGATCAGCCGGCGCGAATCCGGGTTGGCCCTGATCTGCGCGATCAGCTGTGCGATCTGGTCGATGTGTTCGCCGTTCGGCGCCGGCCATGAACGCCACTGGTAGCCGTAGACCGGGCCCAGGTCGCCGTTGGCATCGGCCCATTCATCCCAGATCGTGACGCCGTTCTCCTTCAGGTAGCCGATATTGGTCGAGCCCTGAAGGAACCAGATCAGTTCGTGAATGATGGACTTCAGGTGCAGCTTCTTGGTCGTGACCATCGGGAAGCCTTCCTGCAGGTCGAAGCGCATCTGGTAGCCGAAAACGGAGCGGGTGCCGGTGCCGGTGCGGTCGGTCTTTTCGGTGCCGTGCTCAAGCACGTGGCGCATGAAATCGAGGTATTGGCGCATGGTAGGGAAATCCGGGTAAGCCTCCATTTTACCCTGCGGCCCCGGCTCGTCGGACTTGCCGGAAATGGAACGGCCGTTCGTGGAACAGCCGGCAGCTGTGCTGCCACTGCAGATAAGCCGGCGCAATTTTCGCTGTGCCTTTCCCTTTTTCGTACCGGAGTTCGTTCATGGTGATCAAGTTCAATCCCGCCGCTCCGGCGGCCATCCAGCCGCCACCTTCAATGCAGAAGACCCCGACCGCCCTGATGATGGCGCCGGTGGACCTGACGCCGCTGGCGCCGCCTTCCGCCGGTCCTGCATCAGCAGCCCGGTCCGATACCAGTATTGCCGCCGAGCGCAGGCAGGCGCTGTTCATGGAGCGGCAGCAGGCACTCCTTGCGCAGCTGGCCCAAACCGGCGTCCGGGAGGGCAGCGTGCTGACGCCGGCGCAGCGCAGCGCCTGCGAAAGCGTGCTGCAGCTCGTTGCCGCCCAATCGGCAGTCCGCGGCGCGACCTGAGCAGGAGCAGAGCATGACTCCATTCCAGACGGCATCCGCTACAGAAGAGGTGCGCGCCATTGTCGCGCTCGTGAATTGCAGCTTCAGTGAAGTGCCGGACAAGGTGAATCAATTGCAGGAAAGCCTTGGCGCAGGCATGCAGAAGGCGCTGGTCGATTCGTGGCCGGACGACGAAGTGGAGAGCGTCTACGCCGAGGCTTACCAGTTGTACGGCGAACAGCGCTATCAGGAAGCGCTACCGCTGGCGCTGCACTTGTCGATCAACCGGCCGCTTGACCAGCGCTTCATGTTCCTGACCGGGATGCTCCTGCAGCTGCTGGGTGATCCGCTGCTCGCTGCGAGCTTCTTCGCGACGCTGCTGACCATCGACTCGAACTTCTTGCCGGCCGCGTTCCGCCTGGCCGAGTGCTATTCGATGGTCGGGCAGCAGAAGGAAGCGCGTGAGATCTTCGAGGTCGCGATCGACATGGGACGCGGTATGCTGGGCGACGCCGACGAGTTCTATGCGCTGCAGCGACTGATGGCCGAGAAGCTGGCCAGCACGAACTGAGGCTTCAACTGGTGGCGAACTGCAGCGCCGCCAGTCCTGCATACAGCCCGCCGGCCTCGACCAGTTCCGCATGCGTGCCGACCTCGACGATCCTGCCGTGTTCCATCACCACGATGCGTGTCGCGCGCTGCACGGTGGCGAGACGATGCGCGATCACCAGCGTCGTCCGGCCTTGCATGGCCGCTTCGAGCGCGCGCTGTACCAGTCGCTCCGATTCCGCATCGAGCGCGCTGGTGGCCTCGTCCAAGAGCAAAAGCGGCGGATTCTTCAGCAGCGCACGCGCGATCGCGATCCGCTGCCGTTGTCCACCCGAGAGGCGAACGCCGCGTTCGCCCAGGAAGGACTGGTAGCCCTCGGGAAGCCGCTCGATGAATTCATGCGCGGCGGCCAGCTTGGCGGCGGCGATCACCTCGTCATCGCTCGCATCCGGACGGCCATAGCGAATGTTCTCCATGGCGTTGGCCGAGAACACGACCGTGTCTTGCGGCACGATGCCGATTGCATTGCGCAATTCCGGTAGTGCGAGTTCGCGCAGGTCGACGCCATCGAGGCGTATGTGGCCACTGGCTGGATCGTAGAAGCGCAGCAGCAACTGGAACAGCGTGGTCTTGCCGGCGCCGGACGGGCCGACGACTGCCACGGTCTCGCCGGGCACGACCGATAGCGACAGCCCTGACAGCGCCTTTGCGTCCGGCCGCGACGGGTAGCTGAAACTGACGTTGTCGAGCGTTAGCGCCGCGCCGCCGGCCGCGCGCGCTGGCAGCGAGCGCGGCTGCGAAGGCGAGGTGATCGGTGACTGCTCGGCCAGCAGCTCCAGCAGGCGCTCGCTGGCGCCGGCCGCGCGCTGCGCATCGCCGAGCACTTCTGACAGCGCCCCGATCGCGCCGGCGACGATCGCTGCATACAGGATGAACTGCGCGAGCTGGCCGGCGCTCATCTGGCCGTCGAGCACCGCATGCGCGCCCAGCCACAGTACGAACACGATCGCGCCGAACACCAGCAGGATGGCCAGCACGGTCAGCAGTGCGCGCGCGCGAATGCGGGCTATCGCGGTACGGAACGCCGTCTCGACTGCGCTGCCGAAGCGCTTCGCCTCGCGGTGCTCCTGCGCATAGGCCTGCACGACGCCGATCGCGTTCAGCATTTCGCCGGCAAGGCCGGACGCATCGGCGATGCGGTCCTGCGAGGCGCGCGACAGCTTGCGCACGCGCCGCCCGAACACCACGATGGGCACGATCACCGCGACCAGCATCACGATGATGATGGACGACAGCGTCGGGCTGGTCAGGAACATCATCAGCAGGCCGCCGCCCAGCAGCAGCAGGTTGCGCAGCGCCATCGAGATGCTGGTGCCGACCACGGTCTGGATCAGCGTGGTGTCGGCGGTCAGCCGCGACAGCACTTCGCCGGTCTGCGTAATCTCGAAAAACTGCGGGCTCTGGCGCAGCACATGCGCATAGACGGCCGCGCGGATGTCGGCAGTGACGCGCTCCCCGAGCCAGGACACGAGGTAGAAGCGCGCGGCGGTCGCCACCGCCAGCACGCAGGCGATCAGGAACAGCGCGATGAAATACAGGTTTACGTTCCGCGCCTGCTCGCTGCCGGCAGTGGTGAAGCCGAGGTCGATCAGCTGCCGGAATCCGGCCGGCATCGCCAGCGTGGCGCCGGCTGCGATCAGCAGCGCCAGGCCGGCCGCAAGTATGCGTGCGCGGTAGGGCGCGAGGAAGGGCAGCAGCCCGGCAAGCGTCTTCAGTCCGCTGCGCGACGTTGGCCGCTCGCTGGCTGTCTTCATAGTTTCAATGCCTTCACATAACCGGTCAGTTCAAGATAGCCGCGCCCGACACGGCGGCCGTCGCGCTCGAGCGTGACCGCGCCTTCCCAGTAGACTGCGCCGGTCGACTGGCGCGAATCGAGTTCCTGGTCGTCCTGCAGCGGCCGCAGGCGCCAGCGCTGTCCCCCGGCACTGAACTCGAGCTCGACCGGATAGCTCGCGTTCGTGCGCGGCGATTTCCACGTGCGCAGCGGTACGAAGCGCACGGCGTCGCCGCCGAACTGCCGGACGGTACCGTTGCGTTCGCGCAGCGCCGCATGTTGCCACAGTCCGCGCCCGTCGACGCCGCGAATGCGGAAAGCCATCAGCGCGCCGCCGTCGTCAAGGTTCACGCCTATCCAGTCCCAGCCGACGGCTTTCGGGTCGAGCACCGTGCTCGACCATTCATGGTCCAGCCAGGCGCTGCCACTGATCTCGGTGGTTTTGCCATGGCGAACGATGCTGCCGCCGACCCGCAGCTGCGGCTCGCTGTAGTAGTGGCTGGCCTGTTCCGGCTTCGGACCCTTGCGCGAATAGCCGCGCTCGCCCTGCGGCATCAGCGGCTGCGTCGGCGTCAGCGTCAGTGCCAGCGTGAAGTCGCGCGCGGGCACGCGCATGCGATAGCGGCCGTCGGCGTCGCGTGTCATCGTCCAGCCATCCAGCTTCAGGTCGGTAGTCTTTTCCGACGCATAAGCGAGTCCGAAGCCGGCGCGCGCAATCCTCTGGTCATGCTGCAGCCGGCCAACGGCAGGATCGGACAATGCTGCATGCGCGATCACGAGCTGCGTCGGCGCAAAGCGGCTCGGGTTCGCGCGGTCATGCCCGGTCGCCGAGCGGAAGAAGGTGATCTGGAAACCGAGCGGCTTGCCGTCCGGCGTCTCCAGCCAGCCGGTGGCGTACCACCACTCGGTGCGGAAATCGGGGTGGGCGCCGAAGTCGCGAGGGAAGCTGAGTTCGGTGTCGGGAAGAACCTGCGCGAAGCGGGGTTCCGCCGCGATTGCGTTGGTCATCGCGAGGACCAGCACGAGTCTTGCCAGCACCAGCGCCTCCGGTCGTGAACTGAACTGCTTGATTCGTTCGCCGAGCCATCTCATCTCACCAATCCTCCCTCACCGCCCGCACCGCGCTGCCCGCCACCGCCATCCGTCCCGACACCAGCGCTGTCGCCGCTGCCGACACCAGCAGCACCGCAGCCACCGTCGCCAGCAGTCCCCACGGCATATGCATCTGCATCGTCCAGTGGAAGGACTGCGGATTCACGATGTGCACGAGGATCAGGCTGATGCACCAGCCGAGCACGAAGCCGGCCGCGATCGCCAGCGCCGCCAGCAGCGCGCCTTCGCCGGCCAGCAGCACGAGTATTTGCCTGCGGCCGATGCCGAGGTGCCGCAGCATGCCGAACTCCTTGGCGCGCGCCAGCACCTGCGCGGAGAAGGTTGCGGCCACGCCGAACAGTCCGATCAGGATCGCCACGCCCTCGAGCAGGTAGGTGATCGCGAAGCTGCGATCGAAGATGTTCAGGCTGATCGCGCGGATCTCGCCGGGCTCGGCGAATTCCAGTGCCGACGCGAACGGCAGCGCCTTCAGCTGCGCACGCAGTGCGTTCACATCGCTGCCGCGCGCGATCCACAGCGACATGTCGTTGACGTCACGATCGCCGCTGATCTGCTGGTAATCCGACAGGCGCATCTGTATCGCGCCGGTTTGCCGCGCGTAGTCGCGCCAGACGCCGGCCACGGTGAAGGGCTGCGATGCGCCGGCCAGCGGCAGCTTCACCTGCTGGCCCGTCTTCCAGCCATACAGATCCACCATCGCTTCCGACACCCAGATCGGTCGAGCCACGCCGCCCAGCGATTCGCCGACCAGCGGCAGCGCCCGCTCCGGCGCTTCCGCATTCGCCGAGCGCGCGATCAGGGCGACCGTCGGGCGCGCGGGATCGAGCGCGAGCTGCAGCCAGCGCGTCTTCTCCGCACGGCCGACTGCCGGCAGCGCGGCGATCGCCTGCTGCTCGGCAGCCGTCAGCCGTCCCGCCTCGTTGCCCTGCGCGACGCGCACATACAGGTCGGCCGACAGCAGTTGCTGCAGCCAGTCGTCGACCGACACCCGGAAGCTCGAGACCATGATCGCCATCGCAACCATCAGCGAGAAGCTGGCGAGCACGCCGCCGAGCGCGATCGCGGCCTGGTTCGGCGCATTCGCGAGTCGCGCCAGCGCCAGTCCGCCAGTCACGCCGCGCCACCGGGATGCCAGCACGGCGAACAGCAGCGCAGCCGCACGCGGCATCAGCGCGATGCTGCCGACGAGCAGCAGCACGATGGCGAGGTAGCCAAATACTGGCAAACCATCGACCGCGGGCAATTGCGTGAACAGCGCGCCGAGCGCAATCGCCACCAATGCCGGCCACGGCGTGCCCAGTGGCGCCAGCGCGAGGTCTTCGCTGCCGGCCTTCAGCGCTGCGGCCGGGCGCGCACGCGCGGCTTCCAGCGCCGGCGACAGGCTGCCGAGCAAGGCCACGCCGGCGCCGCTGACGAAGAACAGCAAGGCCGCCGGCACGCTGAAAGACACGCTCGGCTGCACGCCGGGGAAGTAGCCGCCGCCGAGGTCGCCACCGAACAGCGACAGCGCGGCGCTGGCCAGCGCATAGCCGAGCGCGATGCCGAGCGCCGCGCCAGTCACGCCGAGCAGCGCGCCCTCTGCCAATACCTGCCGGATCAGTTGTGCACGCGTGACGCCCAGCGTGCGCATCAGCGCAAACTGCGGCCGGCGGCGCAGCACCGACAGCGCCTGTGTCGAGAACACGAGGAAGGCACCCGTGAACAGCGCGACCAGCGCCAGCACGTTCAGGTTCACGCGGTAGGCACGCGACATGGTTGCGGTGCGGCGGTCCTGATCCGCCGTTTCGGCAACGGTTACGCCGTCGCCAAACAATTGCTGCAGTTGCAGGCGGAAGGCTGCGAGGTTCACGCCGGGCGCGAGCCGCAGGTCGATGCGCGACAGTTTGCCGAGCCTTCCGAACTGCCATTGCGCGCCGGCGATGTCCATCACCGCGATCCGCTGCCCCGCACGCGCGCGCACCAGCGTGCCGGCCACCTTCAGCCTGACTTCCTGCGTGCCGGACAACAGCCGCAGCGTATCGCCGGCCTTCAGTTGCAGCCAGTTCATCGCGGCAGGGGAGAGGAAAACGGTGTCGGCCATCAGCGACGCGAAAGGGTCGTCGCCAGCCGGTACGCCGAGCAGGTCGGGCGCAATCGCTGCTGCGCGAAAACCGTCGATGCCCAGCAGCTTCAAGGGACTGCGCTGCCCGGGCACCGGCAGGTCGAGCTCGAGCGTTGGCGACGCCACCTCGACTTCCGGCATAGCCGCAAGCTTCGGATACACAGCGTCATCGAGCAGGCCCGAGCTTGCGCGCAGCTGCAGGTCGGCGCTGCCGGAAAGGCTGCGCGCAGCCGCCGAAAATTCATTGAAGGCTGCGCTGTTGACGAGATGAATGCCAAAGCCGAGTGCGACGCCGATGGCAATCGCCGCCAGCGCCACCAGCGCCCGCACCGGATGCGCGCGCCATTCGCCTGCGAGCAGCCAGCGCAGCAGCGTCATCGTGCGCGTAGCTCCGCCGCCGACAGCTCGCGCAGCCCGTTACGCTCGAGCAGCAGCACGCGGTCGGCGCTGGCCGCCGCATGCGGCGAGTGCGTGACGATCACGGCCGATGCGCCGCTGCTGCGGATTTCCGATTTCAGCAGGGACAGCACTTCGTCGGCCGTGTCGGGGTCGAGGTTGCCGGTCGGCTCGTCGGCCAGCAGCAGGCGCGGCCGGTGCACCAGCGCGCGCGCTATCGCGACGCGCTGCATCTCGCCGCCGGACAACTGGCGCGGGAAATCCTGTTCGCGACCCGCTAGGCCGACCGCAGCCAGCATCTGGCCGGCACGCGCGAGATCCATGCCGTTGAGCAGCAGCGGCAGCGCCACGTTCTGAAGCAAGGTCAGGTGCGGCAGCAGGTGAAATGCCTGGAAGATGAAGCCGAGCTTCTGCCGGCGCAGGCGGGTGGCGGCCTCGTCGTCGAGCGCGTCGAGCAGCGTGCCGGCTATCCGCAGCTCGCCGCCGTCCGGCGCGTCAAGACCGGCGATCAGGTTGAGCAGCGTCGACTTGCCGACGCCGGACTCGCCCATGATCGCCACATACTCGCCGGCGCGCAGGCAAAGGTCGACGCCGCGCAGTACCGTGCGCGAACCATAGGTCTTGCGCAGCTGTCGACATTCCAGTGCGTAAGCGGGGCGATCGGGCGGATTCATGGTGCGCCAGTGTATCAATCGCCGCCAACCGCCGCTGCCATTGCCGAAGGGAGAGCCTGCCTTGCCTGATTTCATCGAACAGCGCGACTGCACCCGACAGTCCGACGATCCGCTGCTGGGCCTGCATGCGTCGCCGCCGCAGCTGTCGCCACGTCATTTATACGACGCACTCGGCTGTCACCTGTTTGCCGCGATCACCGAGCTGACCGAGTATTACCCGACGCGGCTCGAGCGCGCGATCTACCGCGAGCATGCGGCGTCGATCGCGCGTTCGGTTGGCATCGGACGGATGCTGGTCGACCTCGGCGCCGGCGACTGCGCGAAGGCGGCGCTGCTGATCGATGCGCTGCGGCCGGGCCGTTATGTCGCGATCGACATTGCCGCCGATTTCCTGCGCACCGCGCTCGAGCGCATCGAGTGCCGTTTCCCGTGGCTGAAAGTCACCGGCATCGCCGACGACTTCACCGACGGCCTGCGCTGGCCCGATGGCCTGGCCTGTGAGCGGCCGCTGTTCTTCTATCCGGGCTCGTCGATCGGCAACTTCGCACCGGCCGAGGCCATCGACTTCCTGCGCAGCCTGCGCGACATCGGCCGCCGCTGCAGCGACGGCGACAGCGAATTGCTGATCGGCGTCGACCTGCTGAAGTCGCCGGCGCAGATGCAGTCCGCGTATGACGATGCGCTTGGCGTGACGGCCAGCTTCAACCTGAACCTGCTGCGTCATTTGAATCGCCTGACAGGCGCGGACTTCGACGTGCGCAAGTTCCGTCATCTCGCGCGCTTCAATGCCGAGCAGCACCGGATGGAAATGTGGCTGGTGTCGCGCTGCAACCAGCGGGTCGAATGGCCCGGCAGCAGCCGCGTGCTGAAGGAGGGCGAGGCGATACTCACCGAGTGCAGCTACAAGTACGCGCCGGAAGACTTCTGTGCGTTGCTGGAGGCGGCCGGCTTCAGCCCGCTGCAGCGCTGGTTCGATGCCACGCGCGGCTTCATGGTGTGCCATGCGATCAGCGGCGACTGAGTCGCCGGCCGCGCGCTATCGCCGGGTGCGCAGCGCCAGCCTCGCGCTGCTGGCCGGTCTCGGCGACGAGGATTGCGCGGCGCAGGCGATGCCGGACGCGAGCCCGCTGAAGTGGCATCTCGCGCACACGACCTGGTTCTTCGAGACCTTCTTGCTCGAACGCTTCGAGAAAGATTTCCGGCCCTTCCATCCGGCGTTTCGCGACTTGTTCAATTCCTATTACCAGGGGGTAGGCGAGCCTTTCCCGCGACCGCGGCGCGGGCTGCTGACCCGACCTGCGCTGCCTGAGGTGCTGGACTGGCGCGCGCAGGTCGATGCGCGCGTGGTTCGCCTGCTGGCGCATGAGCCGCGCTGCGCATCGCTGGTCGAGCTCGGCCTGCAGCATGAGCAGCAGCACCAGGAGTTGATGCACACCGACCTGCTGGCGCTGTTTGCGGTGAATCCGTTGCGGCCGGCTGCCTGGTCCGGTGCGCCGCCGCCGGCCGAGGCAGTCCCGCTGCGCTGGCTTGCGCTCGAAGGCGGACTGGTCGAGATCGGCCATGATGGCGACGGCTTCTGTTTCGACAACGAGCTGCCGCGTCACCGGCAGTGGTTGTCGTCTTGCGAGCTGGCATCGCGGCTGGTGAGCAATCGCGACTATGCGGAGTTCATTGCCGACGGTGCATATGCGAACCCGCGGCTGTGGCTGTCCGATGGCTGGGCGTGGCTGCAGTCGGAAGGGCGGGACGCGCCACTGTACTGGCGCAGCGATGGCGATGGCGGCTGGATGGAGTTTTCCCTGCATGGCGAACATGCGCTCGACCCGAATGCGCCGGCCTGCCACCTGTCAATGTACGAGGCCGATGCCTATGCGCGCTGGGCGGGCGCGCGGCTGCCGACCGAGGCCGAATGGGAGCAGGGCGCAAGCACGCTGCCTTTGCATGATGCGTTCGGCGCGTGCTGGCAATGGACGTCGAGCAGCTATGCGCCTTATCCCGGATTTCAGCCGGCGGCGGGTGCCGTCGGCGAGTACAACGGGAAATTCATGGTGAATCAGTATGTGCTGCGCGGGTCATCGGCGTTTACGCCGGACGGGCATGCTCGGCTGAGCTATCGAAATTTTTTTCCGGCGGGGGCTTGCTGGCAGAGGACGGGGGTGAGGCTGGCGCGGTGAGTTGCA
>JACCDQ011989214.1_pt1 | contig 16485 bp, 15 predicted proteins | sample 7446031 | NCBI WGS metagenome assembly JACCDQ01 (sample SAMN15323442, study PRJNA562643) | freshwater metagenome | isolation source: river surface water | place: USA:Blue River Watershed | collected 2017-08-17
CGGTGGGTGCCGTGACAGGCAAGTTGAGCCTGGTGTCCAACGCGAGCAACTCGCCACTGGAGGTGCAGCTTTCCGCCGAAGGCGTTGCGGACAACACGCCGCGTACCATTGTCGACCAGGCTGGCGTGCGCCAGTACTCGGATGGCACCTCTGCTACCAGCTGCCGCGCCTACCTCACCGGGTCCACCTTGTACCCCTATGCAGGCGCGACTGGCAGCGGCGTGTACCGGGTGCAGCCATCGGGCCAGTCTGCTGAGAATGTCTATTGCGACATGACGACGTCTGGCGGTGGCTGGACTCTCGTGCTCAAGGGCGTGCGCAAGACGGTCGACGGCGACGTGTGGGCCTTTGCCACCGGAAATCTGAACGCCTCCAACTTGCTGAGTCCGACGTACAGCGGCAGCTCGGCCAAGTTCTCGGACGCCTTCATCAACGCATTGAAGACCACCGGCTCGGTCTATCGCCTGGAGGGTGCCAGCAACCTCATGACCGTGCCCACCCGCTATGCCTCAGGCAACTGTGTCTACAACCAGGCGCCCGAGTCCTATACCACCTTCGGAAACACAACCCGTCCTGGTTGCGGCACGACCTACTCCGACACCGCGCTCAGCCTGAACGCGCGCACATACAGCCCCAGCTCCGGCAGCGGCAGCTTCGGAGGCATCTCGGACAACCGTTCGGCTGAGCCAACGCTCACGTTCGCGACTTCGCGCAGTTCCGGCCTGGCCACCTACAAGGACGCCTACTTCGTGGGTACCGGCTCGCAGAACTGGTACGAGAGCTCGCATGGCCTCTACAAGGACGGCTCGGTCAGCGCAAAAACCGGCGGTGCCGGCTCAGACCTTCGCATGTGGGTACGCTAATCTTCTCATGACCCAGGACCGCTTTCAGGCGGTCCTTCTTCATTTAAGATAGCGTTTATCGTAGAATCTAAAGAAATACGCGGCTTTTCGCTTGGAACATCAAAAACTCTTAAAAGAATACCTTCTTCGGCATGAACGTCTATCCTGTCATCCATTATCTTGACCGCACGACCGCCTTCGAACAGGCGCGCCTGGCTCACCGGGTCGGTGCACAGGGCGTCTTTCTGATTTCTCACCGCGGCCGCGACACCGAGCTCGCGGAAGTCGCGCGGGGTGTCAAGCTGGCATTGCCCGGCTTCAAGGTCGGCGTGAACCTGCTGAGCCGCGGCCCGGTGGAGGCCATCGGCATGGCACTGGCCAATGAGCTCGACATGGTGTGGGCGGACCGCATGGGGGTAGACTCCCGTGGGCTGTCCCCAGTGGGCAAGACCTGTTCCGTGCAGGCCCAGCAAGGCTCGCTGGAGCTGTTCTCTTCGGTGGCGTTCAAGTACCAGCCTGAAGAGCCGGACCCAGTTGAAGCCGCGCGCCAGGCGCTGAGGGCCGGTTTTGTGCCCACAACCAGCGGGCCCGGGACCGGGCAGGCGCCTACGGTGGAGAAGATTCGAGCGATGTCCGAGGCCACGCAAGGCAAGCTGGCGGTGGCCAGTGGCATGACCCCCGAGAACATCCGCTTGTACCGCCCCTACCTCAGCGACGTTCTGGTGGCCACGGGCATCAGCAGCGACGAGCATCATCTGGACGCCTCACTGCTCAGCGAGTTTTTGGCATACGCCGGTCACTGACCCCAAGGTCGACCTCCCAGCCCGCCGTCCGGCGGGCTTTTTCATCTCGAAACGAGAGTGCTGGTCTTGCACGACCAGGCAGCAGCACCCCCATAGGCTGCGCTATGCTCGCGCTCGTGCATGAATCCTTCACGTCGGGACGCGTCTGCCAATGCTTCGCGCACTTAGGCGCACTACGGCACTCGGCCGCACCAAGAGCCGCAGCGGCAAGTCCCGCGGCGCGTCCTCTCACTGACGCCCCTTGGCGTTCGACATCCCTTTGAAATCGCGATGAAGCAAGACACCTCCTTCGGCACCGGTGTGCAGTGGTCGGAGCAAGAGTGGGTGCAGTTGGCCCAGGCATGGGCACAGGACGAACAGCGTCAGCCCGAAGCCAGCTCTGCGGACCGCTGGAAACGACTGGTCCCCCTCGTGTTTGCCCCAGAGCGCCAACGCCCGCTGCCCAAAGCCAAGCTTGAAACCCGAGCCAAGCGGCTCTTTGAGTTGTTGCCCGAGATGCGACAACGTGTTAACGAAAGACCGCCTCGCGGCCGGAAGTCGTCGGCGGGCCCAGAGCCTCAATTTGACAATGCGAAGGCGCAGGTATCTTTGGAAGCCTCTGTGCCCCCAGAGGAAGTATCTCCTCCGCCAGCTGTGACTGATGCTTCGACTTCTGCTCCGCCGGAAGTCGCTTTGTCTGGTGTGCAGGGCGATACTTCTTTGGAGGCGGTTGAGCCGTCATCGAAAGAAGGGCCCAACGAAGCGGCAGAGGAGGGGACAGGCCAAGAGGCAGCAAGCGCCAGTGCACCGGAGGCTGCGTCAGAGGCGGAGCCGTCCAAGCGTCGCCGCGTCTTCTGGACCTATGAAGAGCGAGTCTCTTTCGTGCGAACCTACGCGCTGCTTGAGCATGAGCATCCCCTCATGCCGGCGTCAGAGCGAGTGAAGAAGGTTCAGGACCATCTCATCGCCATGGGGGAGATGCAGCCCCACCGTCGAAGGACAGCCAATCCTACGGTGCTGCTGAACTCGGCCGAACTGCTGCCCTTGTTGGAGCAGGCGCGAGCGGAGCTGAAAGCTGAGTTCTCTGGTCAGGCGCCCGCACCGAAGTTGGCAGCGGTTGCGACCCCCTTGTCGATGAGCCTGCCCGTCTCGGCGCCTCCTGCGGCAGCTCCTTCGAGCAATCCATCTCCCGCAGAGCCCCCTGCTCCGAGCCAAGCTGCGGCCGCGTCCGCCCTGGACTTGCTGGCGCAGGCGGCAGGAGCTTTCTTGCGGGACGTTCTGGCCTCCCCGCAAGCGCAATCAGCGGTCCACGGCCTCATCCAGAACAGTCTCATGCCGCTGGTGCGCCAAGCGGTCGCGCAGGCCATCGAGGAGCAGCTGGGTGGGCCGAGCCCGACGGCTGCGCCAGCATCGCCGGCCAACGGGTCCGCCACGGCGGCGTCGACGCCGCCCTTGGGCGCTTCGGTGCCCAGTCGCCCCGAGCCCAAGACGAAGGTGCTGGTGGTGGGCCTGCTGGGCTCTCAGCAGCAAGACATCCGGGCTGACTTCGGCTCCCGCCTGGACCTGCGCTTTCTCACGCAGGACGACAGCTCCACCCGCATGGAGCAACACGCCCGCAACTGCGACCTCACCATCGGCATGGTGGGCTACATGGGACACTCGGCCGAGAAGCATCTGAAGAAAGCGTCTTCGGACTACCGCCGCTGCAACGGAACCCTGGGGGACTTGCGTCGCATGCTGTCATCCTTGGCACACTAACCCGACGGTGGGGCTTGCGGCTTCGCTGCGCACGACCCGCACCAGGTCCAAGGGTGCGGCCTTGCGGCCTTGGCTACACCTTGCAGGAACATCTCAAGGCAAGGCCCTATGCAAACTACCCTGACTGACCCGGTTACCGAGGACTCCGCGCAGACGGACTTCGACATCACCCGGGTGAAGACTTCGGTTCTCGCCCAGTACTGCAACCCATTCAAGGGCTGCTGGATGGACCTCGACGAGCCGCTGAAGCTCTATGAGGTGGAAGAAGTGCTGCTCGACGGGCTGGAGGAACTGCACCCGCCGTTTCCGTCTTGGACCCAGCTCACCAAGAAGCCTCAGCTTCAGCTGCGCCAGATGCACGCGCAGAAGGTGGCCTGGTTCGTCCGCCACGGCTTCAAGGAACCGCTGCAGGTGGATGTCGGCATGCCTTCGATGGGCTGCCATGTCGGCTACATCGTCGACGACGGCAACCACCGCCTTGCGGCAGCCATCTATCAGCTCCAGACCCAAGGCGTGGACGCGTTGCTGCCCATCGCCTTGTGCGGCGAGCTCGAGCACGCCCGCACGCTGGGTCTGCTGCCCTCCAACGAAGAACAGGAAGTCCCCCTATGACCGCCCCCGAGGGAAGCACCATTCCCGAGATTCATCCGGCGCTCAGCGCCAAGGAACTGGACGACATCCGCGAGTTCCGAGAGAAGCTCGCCTACAAGACTGTCGAGGAAACGCACAAGCTGTACTTCGAGTGGGCCCGCACCGGCAAGCTCAGCCGCCGGCAGCACACGCTGCTGGGCAAGTACATCTTCTGCGGAGCCTGACCGACACGGCTCTCATTCATGCCGCGCCACAGCCGGAAGGTTGTGTGCGCGGCATTTGTTTGCAGGGCGCACGGCGCGTGCAGACATCAGGCCCGGCGCTGCCGACAGGTTCTCTGCCCCTTTCGTGTGCGAGCTCGCTAGACCTCACAGGAAAGGACAACAACCATGAACAAGGACATCTCCGTGCTCCGGCAGGCATCCACCCTTGCCTTACCCTCCGTGATGCATGTGGGCACGCTCAACCCTTCGGACAAGCGCGGCGACAGCCACGAAGGCAACGGCCTGTCCGTCTCACTGCACCCGGAAGAGTGGACAGCCATCGCCAAGCTGGGCGGCGGCAGCCTGTACGAGCTGACCAAGCCCGACGGGCGCTTCCTTGACTTCCATCGACTGTCGCGCCAAGCCCTCGACGAACTGCAGGCCTGGGGCCTGCGCGACGGTTGGCTGCAGATGGCCGCGCGCTGGCGCTGCGAGTGGTTCGACGACGAGTTGTCTCAGACCGTCTTCATGCTGTGCAAGTCGCTGGCCGAGGCGCAAGCTGAAGCGGATGACCGTGAGGACTCGCGAGTCGAGGAAGTTGTTGTTCCGGAGCTGACCGTTGAAGGCATTCGGCGTCTGGGCTTCAAGCTGGAGGCGGCCCATGCGTTGGACATCGCTGCGACCTTCTGGGTCGAAGACGAGACCGACCTGGACGGCGTCTGGTGGGACGACCTGCTGGAGCCGCAGAACTATTCGGCACCTCGCGGCGTCATCTGCCTGCGGCGATTGTCGGACTGGCACATTGAGTACTTGCGAGGTCCCCGTACCCGCTGAAACCACTTCATTGCGATTCCAACGCGAGGCTTCGGCCTCGCGTTTTTCGTTGTCAAGTCAATCGAGCCTGCTGGAGGCAGAGGCCGCTTCTATAGGAGTCGGCGGATTCTGAAAGTTTAGTTCAATAAAACAGCACGCCTACACAACGACATCTCAGGTCATTCGATGTCGCACCGTGAAGGTCCTCACCCCTTGCTTTCACAATGAAAGCACTGCCCTTGCCGTTCCCGCCATAGCCCAGCGCCAACAAGAGCTGCTGGAGATGCTGGAGCTGCTGCCTGTGCCTGTGTACACCGGCAAGTCAGACAAGCAAGCGAACATCGACCTGGTGCACCCGGTGCTCAATGCGCTCATCGAATACTGGCTGCAAGAGCTGGGCTGGGAGTCGCAGTGCTCCATCCACGACCTGACCGGCGGCAAGGAGGCCAGCCGCAAGACGGTGGACTTCGCGCTCAAGCTGGAAGACGGCCGCTATCTCGTCATCGAGATTCAGTTCGGCAACGGCGGACGGCTGCAGGCCGACTTCGAGAAGTTCCGTCAGCTCCAGGCCCATGGGCTGCTGGCGATGTCCTACGTCGTCTACTTCGACACCGAGACCGCCAAGACCGCCGACAGCGGCCTGGCCACGTACGAACAGGCGCTGCGCGAGATGCACCGCCTCGCCGACTTGCCCCTGGGGGTGGTGGGGCTGTCTCGCCGGGAGTCTGCCGAAATCGACCTGCGCCAAGTCCCCGGCATTCCTTACCCTGAAGTGCTGGGCGGCAGCGGGAAGGGCCGCAAGGAGTTGCACAAGTTCCTGGCAGACGCCATCGTCAACGACCGCACGCTCAAGACCCTGGTGCAGCCCCAGCACATCCGAGACATCGTGAAGAAGCACGGACTCGAGCATGGCCAGAAGTGCTGGCTGGCGTGGCTCGGTTTCCTGGAAAAGACCTTGGCCTGCGACATCCCTGAGCTGAAGCACCCGCTCATGGCGTTCATCGCGCAATGCATTCGCAGCTCCTACATCCCAGAGGCCGAGCTGAAGAAGCACATCCGCGCATCCGAACGCGCCACTGCCAAGGCGGCGCGCCAGGCGCGGGGCGCCGGCACCCAGCCCCTTCTTCTTGCCCAGCAGGCGCAGGAGAGCAGCCTGGCCGAACGAACGAGCGACGGCGAGGGGCGCACTGCCGAGACGCCTTCCAACAGTGCTCACGGGCTGGCCTCGGCATCGAGTTCGGCACCAGCGACAACCGCGCCTCGTGCAGCACCGGTGGCAGCAGCCCCAAGTACGCCGGCGCAAGCGACGGGGCTGATTTGTCTGCCGCAGGCCACCTCTGCGCGCGCCAGTGTTCCGGCTGCGGGGCCAACACCCAGCCGTGCCCGTCGCGTCACGGCTGCCGAGGTGGCCGCCCAAGCACAGGCGGCCCAGCGGCCGCGGCTCTTTGCGTCTGCACCGGTGCCCAGGCGCGCACCGAACAGCGCCATGGGCCAGGCGTTCCAGCGAGCATGGGGCACTTGAGGCCGGAGAGAACCCGCGATTTGTGCGCCAGCGCACAAAAATCTGCCCGTGAACCGCGATAGGCACAGATACTGACAGTGTTGTTGGAATACACTAGCGCAGCGCTGCAAGCACTGCAGCACCTTCCAACACTTTAGGAACTCACATGTCTTCGCGCGTTTCGCCCTTGTCCACGACCGTGTCTCTGGACCATGTCTATCTGGTTGGCAACTCGCAGCGCCCGCCGGTGCTGCATCCGCTGGGGGAGGAGCCGACCGAGTTCGTTGTCGACCAAGGCTACAGCGTGATTGCGCGGGACTGGGAGCAGGACCGCGACTTCATCGTCGGCGTCATCGAGACGCAGCGACTGCTGCTGGGTGCAGCACTCAACGAGCGCATGCACTGGTTCGACGTGGCTGATGCCACCAGCCAGGACCTGATGGACCTGGTGGAACTGGTCTTCGACCCGGAAGAGGTCGAGTTCACGCCAGAGTTTGCTGCTGCGGTCGACACCGACTTCGCCTGTGCCGACGACTTGGTGTACGTCCCGACCGACGACATCCTGGACCACCCCTGGGGCCCGCATGCGCTGCGCACGCTGATGCAGCATTCGTCTGGCGCCCAGCTGTTCGTGGTCGGCGTTTCCGGCCTGCAAGGCGCGGTCAATGGCGAGGAGTACCAGGCGGCCCTGCGACGCGCGGCCATCTTGATGGAGATGGGCTTCGACCCGTACCCGAACTCGCCGTTCTTCTTCTTCGACCTGCACATGCACCTGCCTGAGCTGCCGGAGCACCTGTCGCTGGAGGAGCTGCTGCCGGTGGAAGTCGAGGCGGTCCCCGTCTGAGGGCCCTGGAAGCAGCATCCGCCTGCCGGGGCGGGTGTTGTGCGCAGGCTCACTGTCTTGCTGAACGCTGACTCTTGCAGCACCTTGGGCGACCGATATAGCGGCACGCCCCTGAAAACGAGTTTCTGAAGCCATGTTCGCCGCCCCCGACTCCATCCCGTTTCACTCCGCCACGGCCTACGCGAAGTTTCATTCCAAGAGCTGCTCTTTGTTTGCGTCGCAGGCGACCGAGGTGCTTGGGGAGCGCCGAAGCTGGTTTGACCTCATCAAGCAGTGGGTGCTTCCCGCGGCGGAGCCCGCGGTGGAGGCGGTAGGCTATTGCAGCACTCACGAGCACGATGCGCAGCCCCTGCTGCATGCCGTCCTGGTCAACCAGGCGACGCCTGAAGTGCGGCGGTGGGCACGGGAGCTCAACCAGGCGATTGCTCAGGACTTCACGTTGAGCGAGGGCGGCCAACGTCGGCCGCGCCTTCTGCTCGAGGAGGGGTACCTGGATTGCCTGGGCGACAGCCAGAACTTCTGGTGCCCTCCGGGCCCGCCGAAGCGCCTCGGGGAGGCTGCACCCGCCACGGCCTTCATGCAGCAGCATCTGCTGGCCGTTCTCCTGGCTTCAGACCAGCGAACCCCTGTCGGCTACTGCACGTTCTCCATCACCAGCTCGTCGCGCGACCAGAACACCGAAGGCCAGCGGGCCGACGTCAGCGTCGACTTGGCCGTCGAGCAACTGTGGCTGATGCCGGACTACCGGTTCTTCGGTATGTCTCAGCTGTTGGTGAGCGTCATCACCCTCAGTACCCAGCGCCACTTGGCGAGCCTGAATCAGCTGAGCCGGAGGGCCCGTTTCCGGTGCCCGCAGGTGCGCGTCCAGGTGTGTGGGCAAGGCTCCTCCCGAGCACTGCAGGCCTTCATCGCGCGAATCAGCGAGCAACTGAAGGAGGCCCTGGCAGAGTCCGAGCGAGAGTACCTGCTGCGCCAGCATCGTGTTCCGTCAATGCGCGTGATGGGCGTCGAGGTCGACTTTGCAGACTGGCGACTGCAGGAGCTGCCTTGGGCGGCTTGAAGGGCACACCCAGAGACGCAGAGAGGCCGGGCTAGTCCCGGCTTTTCTCATTGGGAGGGGTTTTTCCTTAGCAGGGAAACCCTTATAACTCTTTGAATATAAAGGAGCCGCTTTTACTGAGAAACGACCCACTCCTTGGAGTTGCTAATGGTTCTCGGTTATTTGCGGAACGCTACAAGAGGGACAGCTCGAACCTTTGTGGTAGCCGGGCTGCTGTTGGCAGCACTCTTCGGAGGCGCGTTGTTGGTTAAGGCCGCGGTTCAGCCGCCGACCAATTGGTTTGTCTACTACCCGCTCAACAACTCTGCGCAGTCTTTTGGGACTCTGAACGAAGCGTTCGAGGCCTACTGGCAGTGGGAGGGCGCACAAGCACCAGCCAACTACACCAAGCGCTGCACCCGTTATGCGCCGAAAGCCGAGTATTACTCCATCATGTACTCGTCGCGCTACGTGAAGTGGGTGAACGGCGAACTCATTCGGAACTGTTCTCCTTGGCCGGATGTCGGTGGCAGCAGCAATGACACAGTCTACGGCATCATTGGGGACATTGCCTGTAACCAAAACTCAGCAGACCCCCGTTGTCACATTCCGTTTTCGCCGGCTGTAGAAAAGAACGCAGGAGCCCCAAATGGGAGCAATCCCTTCAGCACAGGCGGTGTCTGCTGCGGCAACCCCATCAACGTAGGCACTGGCAACAAGTTTCAGGTTGAGCAGGACTTCGAGGTGCCGGGGTCTCCTTGGCTCAGTCTCAAGCGGTACTACAACAGCCAATCAAGCCGCGCGTTGGGCGTCTCAATGGGCCTGCGTTGGAGGCACTCCTTCGACTACAGCATCGAGTTCCGAGGAAGCGGCGGCTATGCCCTGCAGCGCCCGGATGGCTCGGTGCGCCGATTTGGGGGTACTGTAGACACCCCGCAAGATGAGCACGCAATTTTTGATTACGAGCTGGATTCCTCGGCGAACATCTCGTCGTACTACCTGATTGATACGGATGGGACGATAGAACGGTACAACCCACAGGGGTTGATTACCCGCATTGAACTGCCGACTGGCGGATGGCTCAACTTTGAATATGGCGGTACCACCCGAAGGCTCTCTCGAGTCGTAGACCACAATGGTCGCGCGTTGGGCTTTGCATACAACTCCTCCGGTCGAGTGCAATCCATCACTTTGCCCGGCGGTTCTGTTTATCAGTACGGCTATGACGCTGGCGGGCTCCTGACGTCCCGGACCGCGCCAGGTAACGCGAGCCGAACCTACGTCTACGATGAAACAAGTGCAAGCGCAGCGCCGGTGCTGAGAGGGCTCCTCACTCGCATCAACGATGAGCAAGGCCAGGTGGTTGGGCGCTACGCCTACGACTCGCGAGGCCGAGCCGTGAGCACTGAAGGCGGTGCAGGGGCAAATCGCTTCGTCGTCTCGTATGGGACCGACAGCGCCACCTTTACCTTGCCGGGGCAGGCCCAGCGCAGCTTTGTGTTTGGCACGTACTTATCGTTCCCCAAGGCAACTACAGCGACGACTTCCTGCAGTGGAACAGGCTGTACGGCAGTCGGGACCAAAACCAGTTCGTATGACAGCCAGGGTAATCAGATAGCCACGGTTCACGTCGACGGCACCAAGACTTGTCGCAGCTTCGACACAGGCCGCAACTTGCCCGTGCGAGTCGTCGAAGGTCTTTCGGCAGGGGCGGAATGTGGGTCTGCGTTGGGCTCGCCTCCTGCAGGGACACGGACTACGACCATTGAATGGCACGCTGACCGAGTTCTGCCGCTCAGGCTGGCGACTCCTCAGCTATTGACGGCCTACTCCTATGACGCTGCCGGTCGCGTTCTATCAGTTTCAAGGGTCTCGACTACGTCTGCTTCTGGCGCTGAGGGTTTCAATGCCGCAGCAGTCGGCACTGCGCGCGCAACCTCTTTTGCTTACGACGGATTCGGGCGGGTGTTGGCCATCGATGGTCCGCGTACCGACGTCAATGACGTCTACACCTACTCATATGACAGCGCAGGTAACCTTGTCTCTGCAGTAAGCCCCACTGGAAAGACGACGTCATTCGGTAGCTATGACGGAGACGGCCGCCCCAGACAAATGACTGACCCCAGCGGGGTCACAACCGTGTTGGCGTACAACGCCCGGGGGCAGCTCCTCTCGTCAACGAGAGCAGGGCTGACCACCAGCTTTGTTTACAGCCCTGCCGGTTCTCTGGTAAGCCAAAGCTTGCCGGACGGTACTGTTTTGTCGTACGGCTATGACGCCGCGGGACGCTTGACCAGCGCGACAGACGAGCGAGGAAACAAGTATCAGCGGGTGCTGAACGGGGCCGGCAGTCTGCTTCAGGCTTCAGTGCTGAACAGTGCGGGCGCAGTCGTTACACAACTTAGTCAAACGGTCGACCCGCTGGAGCGCGTTCTCTCGATGACTGGGGCTCACAACGTTAGTCCTAATGCCCTCTTGCTCAAACCGTGAGGACGCACATGCTAAACATCAAGAAAGCACTTGTATCGCTCTTGGCGCTTTCCGTGGCGGTTCTCCCTGCCAGCGCCAGCCTGCCTGCTACGCAGTTGAGCTACGACTCAGCCAGTCGAGTCGCGTCTATGCAGACAGGTGTAGGGGCGACGACCAACTACGGCTATGACGGCCTAGGCAACTTGGCGAGCGAGCAGTGGCCAGGCGGAGGTGTTCTTCAGTACGCACATAGGCCAACCGGAGGCCTTTCCGGTGTTGTGGACCCTCGCGGAATTTCCACTTCCTACGTCTCCAACGGTTTCGGGGAAGCGACGGTCGTCCAGTCTCCGGACGGGGGCCTCGAGAACCGCACATACGATGAAGCGGGAAACCTCAAATCAAGGTCTTTCGGAACCGGGGCAACTCAGCATTTTTCGTATGACGCAGAGAATCGTCTCACAAGCGTCAATAGTGGGGATGCGCAAACAACCTTTCAATACGACACCGCTCACAATGGCGCCGGTCGGCTTGCGTCGATGCAGGACAACTCCGGGGCGACCAGTTGGGCGTATGACGTTCATGGCAATGTTGTTAGCCGCTCCCAGAGCATCAACGGGGCACCTGGCGCATTCAACCTGATTTTCAGCTACGACGCTGGCCGAGTGACAAGTATCACTTATCCCTCAGGTCGGGTTGTCTCCTACACCTACGAGGCCTCGCGAGTCACCAGCATCAAGGTCGATGGGCAGACGGTCATTTCCAATGTGCAATACCAGCCATTCGGCCCTCCCGTCAGCTGGCAGATGGGCGCCATCGGCACTTATAGCCGCAGCTTCGACACTGCCGGCCGCATTGTCAGTCACACGCATGAAAACGGTCAACGTCAGCTCACCTGGGATGCGGCAAGTCGACCGACGTCGATGCAGAACCCTGACGGAAGCACTTGGACCTTCGGCTATGACGTCCTCGACCGGCTGACGTTAGCGAACCAAGGTGCGCTGGGCTCGCGAACGTACGGCCTGGACTGGGTCGGCAACCGCACATCGCAGACGGAAAACGGCACCAACTACGCTTTCGGTGTGGACAGCGGAAGCAACCGCCTGACGACGGCGTCAACGCCGACGCAGACCTACAGCTACCAGTACGACGCCGCGGGCCGAATCATCGGCGACGGCGTGCGGACCTTCGGTTGGACCAATGCAGGCCTGCTTGCGACGGCCACCAAGGGGGTGATGTCAGCAAACTACTTCTACAACGGGTTCGAGCAGCGCGTCAAAAAGGTGACGAGCCAGACAACACGCTACTACGTGTACGCGGAAGACGGCTTGTCGCTTCTGGGTGAGTACGAACAGGGTGTTGGCGGCGCCGTCTCGGCGCTCAATGAAATCGTCTACCTGCAGGGCATCCCCGTGGCTGTGCTTCACGAGGGCTTGGTCAACTTCATTCAGGTTGACCACCTTGAGACGCCTCGCACCATCAAGAACGCGGCTGGGGCGGTTGTTTGGCGCTGGGAATCAGACGCATTTGGAGTCGGGGAGCCCAATCAGAATCCGAGTGGTTTATACCTCTTCGAGTTCAACGGAAGGCTTTCGGGGCAGCAGTTGGATTCTGAAACGGGCCTCCATTTTAACAACGCCAGGTACTATGACCCGAGTGCTGGCAGATACCTTTCGTCAGACCCTATTGGCCTCCAGGGTGGCCTAAACAACTATGCGTATGTGCACGGCTCGCCCCTTGTCGGCTCTGACCCTGAAGGCTTGTGGGCGCAATTGGCGGTCGGTGCAGGTGCAGGGGCTTTGGTTGGCGGTGTGCTGGGCGGTGTGCAGGCGTATTACACGGGAACTAGTGTCTTGCGGGGCACTATTTCCGGGGCAGCCGGCGGAGCGGTTTACGGGATGATTCTGGGTACAGGTCAGATTTATGCGAGCGGCTTATTCAACGGAAGCCTAATAAGCAGTGTAGGCCTGAGCGCCACAGCTGGATTTTTCGGCAATGTCACCACCCAACTGGTAGATGACTGTAGCGTTAATTGGCTCACGGCAGGCGAGTCTGCTTTGCTTGCCAGTGGACTGTTTTTTCTTCGTCCGTTTACCGCGGTTCGTCAAAACGTTGTGCAGTGGGCACCAGCAGGCCGCAGCCCGACCTTCGCCGGCAACTCATGGGTAATGACTGGAGAGCAGAATGTTCAGAACAAGCTGCTCTCCGGAACCGTGCACGGGAAGTACAACTATCCTTATAACAATTCGCTTCACGCAACTTTTGAAGCGACAAACCTGAGCTATCCCCGCGGCTGGCAGAAGATAAAAGGCCTATTTGGACAAAGGCAAATTAACTGAAATGATTATATCACTATTGACCCTCTCTGTAGTTGTGCTGCTACTCTATCTGGTTGCAGATTGCTTGGTGGTATACACAGTGCTGCGCGAAGCACGTCTTACGTCGCCGATACCCAAAGTTGCCCTATTTTTCCTGTCGGAGGTTGCGACAATTTATTTTTCGCCGTCTCTAAAGGCGTCCGCGTTCAATGTTTTGACCGCCTTTGCTGTTGGTATTGCCATCAGCGCCATATATTTTGTGTCTCTTCAGCAAGCTTTCAACTGGATAATAGAGAAACTGCTGAGCTCAAAGACGTCCGCAGAATGACAGTTCCTAGACGAGTCCGGCCCACTTCCAGCCTGAGTTGCCAAGCTCCAATTGAGCTAGGCGGCTCGAGGACATCTCTACAACCTATTGGGGACTGTAAGGAGCACGCAAGAGAATAAAATTGGTCGCATCTTGGCTCAACATTTGGTTGCTGCGTTCGGTGGGTAGCCTCAAGTTTATGGGCATAGGTCTCAAGATGACAAAAAGACTGTAGACGTGCTGGTCAGCGAAAGTTCCCCTGTCGCGGGTTGCTTAAGTTTCGCTACTCTGACTCTCTGGAAAAAACCCTGGTTAGCGCGTCCGGAAACCAGCTAGATTTTAGAGTTGAAATCGTTGATGCTTGCAACGAGGAGTTTTCTATGCTGGAAAATGCTGTAGCGCACACAGCATTTAATGTCATGGACGGAGGTGGAGCTCATCCAGGGGCTGTGCACCCGAACGTGGTCAAGGAATATTACCCGCGTGCCACCCCGCGCCATGGGATTCTTTTGTCATGCGAAACTACCGCATAAAGGAGGCGTTTTTATGTTTGAAAGCCATCACGGAGTCAAGTACAAATGACCTTGTTTAAAGATATGTTCAGATTTCAGTACGGAGAAGCGCGGTCTGTCACGATTATTCGAGAGCTTGAGGCCACCGCTGGCGTAGAGCTTTCTAATGCGTTGGCGGAGCTTTACCGCTGCGCTAATGGCGGCGTTCTAAACAAAGAATTCTTTAAGTCAAAATACCGGCTACATCCGGTTTGGGTTTACGAGATACTTACCCTTGAAGAAATAATTCAGGACGTTGAGTACAGAAAAAACTTGCCTGACTTTCCGGCAAACTTTGTTTGCTTTGCTCGGGATGGCTTTGGAAATGAAGTTGGCTACCTTGCGGGCTCTGCGGCTCAGCCTGTGTACTACTGGGAAACCGATGCCCAAAGGTTTACCCTAATCGCCGACTCCGTCCGAGAATTTCTCGAAGGGCTTGAGTTTGAACAGTAATCTTGGTCGTACCTTCGCAAATACAGAAGGGTCAGTTGTGCTTCAGCCTCAGCGGCACCGACAACGCCAAGTAGCTCGTCGACTTCTTGCCCTCTCGCACCTCATGAGGCTTGCGGTCGTCAAACACGAACCACTGGCCGGCCTGAGTCACGTGGGCCTGGCGGCCTTGCTTGAATTTCAGCCCATCGTTGTGCAGTGCCACGATGAGCACGGGTCCGTGGATGTCATCCTCGTGGCTGTCCACGCTCGCGGTCGCCAGCAGCTGCACTTGCGCGTCCTTGCGCACCTCGAAACCCAGAGCGAGCAGCTCCTGGTGCGGCAGCAGGTCCATCACTGGCAGCAGCTCGTCGGGCAGCAGCATGTCTTCCACGGCATCCCCGCAGAACTCTTCGGCCTCGGCTTGCGCAAAGTGCGCCTGTGCGAGGCTGCGCGCCGTGTCGAGCAGGGCGGGTGTCAGCGGCAGGCTGCCTTGGATGGCGCCCCAGGGGAACTGAGTGTTCTTCATGCTTGCGTTCACTTCTTGCGGCCGCACGCCTTGTCGGCGGCCTGGCGGTCAATGACGTCGTAGCCCGCCGCGTTCAGCGCACGGGTGAGAAAGTCGAAACCCACTTCGCTGCCCAACCATTGAACGACCGTGGCCGCGGTGGACGCTTGCTCTTGGGTGTGGCCGGGGACCAGGTGGTCCATCACCGGTGACAGCCCCACGGGACGACGCTCGTTGACCGCTTCCCAGAATTGCGCCAGTGCTTTTTCCCGCTGTCGGTCTCGCCATTCCTGGTCATGCAGCGTGCGGTTGTGGTGCAGGCCACGATGCACGATGTGCTCGGGCGGTACCTGGCGAATCTCCGGGTCGCCGGTGCCGCGGTCGGCAACCAAGCGCGGGGACAGCCCCAGGCCGAGCGCAAGCTCGATGAAGGTGGACAGTGCCAGCCCTGCGCCTTCGGCCTCGGCGCGCTGAACGGTCATGCGCGCACGGCCAATGCGCTGTGCCAGTTCGGTTTGGCTCAGGCCCAGTTGCTGGCGCGTGGTGACCAGCGTTCCCAGGAGCCAGGCCTGGAACTGCTCAGCAGCGTCTTGCAAGGCGGCGGTGGAGGGGTCATTCACTTTTGTATCTCGGTCGTCTTGGTGATACAGAAGTGTAGCTGATTCTAAAATCGTCTGCAAGGCGCTGCTGCCCTAAAAAGAACGCCCCGCAAATTTGCGGGGCGGCTTAATCAAGCGGCGAGGGCCTCGAGGTCGGTGTTGTGTGCCGTCTTGAGCCACTGCTGCACGTCAGCAAAAGCTTGTGCACTGAGCTGCCAGCTGGGCGAGCCAGTGTCGAGCATGAGCCCGTCGTTGCGGCTGGCCAGCAGCGTGCTGAGGTAGTAGCTGGAGACGAACTGGCCCAGGTCGGTGTGCGGATACTTCGGGTCGAAGAACTCGACCAGAGGCTCGCGCTCCTGGTGCGTCAGCACATTGCCTCGGCCGTGGGCGTCACCCTGTTCGACCAGGCGAACCAGCCAGGTCTTGTTGGCACGATGGTCGTGGACTGCCTTGATTTTCATGAAAGGGCTCCTGAAGAGGTTCAACCGAGGAAGCGACGCAGCAAGACCACTTCGTCTTCATCCAGCGAGGTGCTGGCCAGCAGCTTGACCAGCAGTGCGGTCTTGCGGCGATGCAGCTCGGCTTGTTCGATTTCGGCTTGCACTTGTTCCAGCGGCTTGTTCGACACCAGCCCTTCCGGCAGCTCGCCGAACAGGGCAGGGTGCGCTTGCAGCAGCTCCGTGGCAATGGCGGCATGCGCCATCGTGGTCGACTGGGCCGTGAAGTAGGCCTTGTCGTAGCCGAAGCGCGTCTGACCGGTAGGTCCGCGCAGCAGCGTCTGCGGTGCGGTTCGAGTCGCCTTGCTCAGCAGCATGAGCGACAGCCGATAGACCTCGGGGCGTCGGCCTCGGGCCATCGCCTGGCGGAAGATGCTCACCATGCGCAATGCTGGCACCAGCACCGACAGCTCGTGCTGGCCGCGGGTGCGTGCCAG
>JACCDQ010802224.1_pt1 | contig 16480 bp, 15 predicted proteins | sample 7446031 | NCBI WGS metagenome assembly JACCDQ01 (sample SAMN15323442, study PRJNA562643) | freshwater metagenome | isolation source: river surface water | place: USA:Blue River Watershed | collected 2017-08-17
GTAAATCTTCAGATAATAATGGTGTTAAACCATCTTCTAAAGTCAAGTAATCACCCTGAATAATATCTATTTGATCTCCTACAACATATCCTTGATAGATATATTGAGAATCGGCTGTAACATATATTGTATTTACGAATGTTGTAGTTGATGCACTAATTATATTGGCAATGTAATCACCATTAATATTATCACCTAATCTAGCAATACCGAGATTATTACATAGTGCACTTTCAGATGCTGATATAATAGTTCCGCTGTGTCCGCAGTCGGCAATAATAGTATCACCTAATCTAGCAATACCTAAATTATCACAAAATGTATCAGATGATGCACTAATTACTCTACCTGATACTTGTATAGGTGTTGAATGGGCATAGCATGTCCCATGCGTGCAGTCACCTAATCGTGCAACACCTCTCATTGAATAGCACCAATATCGCCAATAATAGTATCTATACCACCAAGACTAGAGCTAATATTAGATATAGAATTTTTTAAATCTAATGATGTTGATGCAAATGAGTCTAATTTATCTGTAACACCAGACATAGCGTTGTTAATAGCATTACCGACTCCCTGCTTTGCAGTATCTATTAAAGAATCTACAGCGGCACTTGCTCCAGCTGACATTCCTTGTAATGCTGATGACACTGTATTGCAATTAACAGCAAACATCTTTTTTAGACCATCGGCAAAACTAGAAAATATATCTTTAATACCAGACATTATATCACCAATAGCAGTCTTAAACCCTGTTAATATTCCAGTAAATGAACTAATTAGTTCATTAGCCTTAAGCTTAAAAGAATTAATAAGACCCGTCATAGCATTAGTTAAACCACTTATAACAGATTTTAATTGAGATATTGCTGATGCAAATTTATCTTTTATATTTTTTACAATATCAGCAACAGATTTCATTAATTCTGTTATTGTTTGTTGTACTGATCCCGTTAATGATTTAACAGAAGATACTAAACCATCTGCAGCATCTTTGACGAATGCTTGCATAGACCCAAAAACGCTACAATTACTTATAGATGAATCTACAAGTTCTTTAGTTGATGCTTCTAATACAGATGTTTCTGCGGTAAATGATTTTTCTAAATCACTCACTGCTGCGGATAATTCATCAACTGTTGTTGCTGTACTAAAATCTATATCTATTGCCATATGTAAAGTTATAAGTGTAATTATTTACATATTTAAATCTTCTATAATACATAAAATTAAAGGTTTCCAACATAACATTATTGGAAACCTTTGATAATCATTAATTAGTAATATATCTAACTATCCAAATGAAAAATATGATAGTCAATGCTCCGTCAATGCCTGACAAAATGGGATGTTTAATAATATATGAATTAATAACATCTTTAAACTTTTGCATAGTCACTTCCTTTAAAATATGTCTTAGACGATTGTAGATCTGCTAGATATAGCTTTTTGTTTGTAGAATTCATAAGATCATCAAGATTTGTTTTTTCTTGCTTGATTTTATCAATCAATGAATCAATCTCATCTTTTGTTAGATTATACACCCGAATAGATAATAGTTCATCGATGTTAATAAATCCTTTGTTTTTTAGTTCATTAATAATATCAATCTTTTTAGTTTTAGAAAACCAAGAAGAATTATCTAAGTAAAACTCAATAAACTTTTTACGTTCATTAAGTTTTAATAGAGTATCATTTGAAATTTCGATAAGTTTTAATCTACGTTCTTCGTATTTTGAAAGTCTAAAAGTAACAAACCATTCTACTAGTTCTTTTGGAGAATCAAACTTCTTTAGTTTGAAATTTTCATTCCATACTGTAAAGTTTTCTGTTTCCCTAGAAACTAGCTTAAACGTTTTAAGAAGTTCATCATGTGTTTTCCTAAGAGTTTCTCTTGGGCATGTCACAATAAATTCAGTCTTTTCTTCAGATGAATTATCGATATAACTTTTAACAATGTTTTTATCTTCTAGATCATTCAAAACATCACGATATTTTTGTGTAAATGACCCAACAGGAAGTTCAGTAATTTTTAATGTAGTGGTACTTTCGATCGTATAGCATCCAGTGAATACAGTCTGCTGACCATTACGTTCTACTTTACCAGTAAATCCTTTGTACCATGGAATAAGTTCAGTTTTGATTGATCCCTTAGTAATCATCTCTTCACATGTTTTAATAAGATCCATTGGATGATAATTAAGAATTTTACATGCGAAACCGGTACCCATACCGTCACTCCCGTTCATTAAAACTGTAGGGATGATAGGTAAGTAATACTCAGGTTCAATAACATCACCGTCGTCATTCTGGTGAACCAGGATAGTATCGTCATCCTTTAGGAATAGTTTCCTAAAGCTATCTGAAAGTTTTGTAAAAATATAACGTGATGCAGCAGCATTTGGACCAATTCTAGAACCAAACTGACCAATATCTACAAGATATGGCACATTATTACTTCCAGTAAATGATTGTGCCATATTCACAATAGTTCCCTCTAGAGAACCATGATGATAACATGATACAGATTGAATAGAAGATGCTGCTATGCTAACCTTTACTTCCTTATTTGGAAATTCTTTCAGCATCCCATATACGATTTTACGCATTGCTGGTTTAAACCCGTCAATCCCACTGGGGATACTGCGTTGGCAATCATAAATTGAGAAAGATTTTACATCAGTAGAAAAAGCATGTTTAATATTTGTTTCAATCATTATTAATAATCCTTTTTAGATCATTCAGTAGAATATCCGAAATTTTATCGCATTCTTGTTCAAAAGCTAACATGCGATTATCTATATCATTGATATATGGATCGAATGCATTGTCATGAGCATCCTGTAGCATTTGTAAAAATTTTACAAAATAAGCATAATTATTATAAGACTCAATGTTAACATTAAACTTTTTAGCAATAAGTTTAATCAAATAACGCTGAGAATCATCTGAAATTTCCCCAAATGTTGTATTTTTAATCTGAGAAAAATTTAATACAATAGCAATCGAATCTCTAGTATACTTATACTTATAAGATGCTCCAACGCCTGGTATAATGCATCCTGACCCTTGCTTAATAATACGATGTTTGGAGATTCCTAAAATAGCATAGCATTGACGAATAAGCTTTGCTTTATTGCTATTCAAACGTTTAAGTCTAGTAGTTACTACAGTATTCATTTTTGTTCCAGATCAAGCCATACCTTGCGTTTGTCTGCAGATCCGACTTCTTTGCCAAAGACTAAATCCACAATTTCTAGATCCTTTACATCATTTATTGTAATACGAATCAGATGTTTATCCATCATATCAAAATATTTTTTGAAATCTTTTGCAGTGGATGAACCAAGACCTTTTAGATATCGTGACGTAAATTTCTTTCCTTTATTTTGTTCAATCCATTGATTTAGATCGGATAGAGTATAAAAAAACTTTTCATCTTTTCCAATCTCAACTTTAGCGATTGGCGTAATGAACCTATAAAGCATTCCCATTTCGATAATTTCTGGCCAAAACTTTTTAAACATTGTAGTTACTAGACCAAAAATATGTGCGCCATCAGCATCTGAATCAGCAGTAATAACAATTTTGCCAAAACGTAAGTCTTTAATAGATTCTACTTTTTCTCCAATTTTAAGACCAAGAACAGTCATAAGATCAACAAACTCTTTATTAGTCATTAAATCTTTAGTTGATACACCCATGACATTAATTGGTTTACCTTTTAGGGCATAACAACCAATCATTTCTGTTCTAGCACTAAGAATACTATTTGCAGCAGAATCACCTTCGGCTAGCATAAGCATACAGTTTTCACGATTTGTTTTATTAGATGCATCTGTAAACTTAGTGATTTTTCTAAGATTAGATTTCTCTAAATCTTTATTGGCTTTTGCTAGAGCACGTCTTTCTTCAAGTTCTTTTTTATACAGAATAGCAGAAATCATTGGCTCAATAATAGATTCTGTAGATAGGATTTGCCTAGAAATCTTATCATAATCAATTTTACCGATGTTATCTGTAACTTCTGATTGACTATTAGTAATACGTTCTTTAGTTTGCGAATCAAACTTTAGATTCTTAAATCCATTAATCCATGATGCAAACAGAAGATGCTGACGAATTTGATTTGGTAAAACATTAATCTTATGTTTCTTTGTAATGTGTTCCCTTAGATTAGTGATAACCTTATCTAGAACATAGTCAACGTGTGAACCACCGTTTTTTACATAGATACCATTTACATATGATAAGCAACGAAATTCTTCATCTGTACCGGATGGTGCAAAAACAAATGATAGATTTTCCTGCTGATACGATACAGAATCTTCATGGAAGTTCTTTGCGACTTGTTTAATGTTTTTAAACTTAAACTTTTCTTTATTAAAACTAAAAGTGATATTTGGATAAAGAATTGCTAGATTTGATAGTCGATCACGCAAAACATCAATATGATCTTGAGTGAATAACGTAAGACCAAACCTATCAAGATCAGGAATAAATTCTACTTTAGTACCGCGATGACTACTTTTTCCAATCTTGAATGACACATTGCTCATGTTATCTGTGCAAGTAACTACACATTTTTGTGCACCATCACATGAAGTTCCAATAAATGATTTGGACAGAACGTTACAGATAGATGAACCCATACCATTCATACCAGCAGTAACTCGACCATTAGTATCGTTAAAATTTGAACCAGCACGTAGTTCAGTCCATGCTAATACTGGTCGATATGATTCACCAATCTTTTCTACAGGAATACCACGACCATCGTCTTCAACGATAATAGTTGTTCCATCTATAGTATTTTCAATTGTTACGGAAATATTTTTTGCATATTCACCATTTGTGCGAATATGTTCATCAATACTGTTCTGATAAAGTTCCTCTACGCATTTCAGTAGTGCCGGCACGATTACCTTTGACTGCCATTTATAGTCAATAACACCTGAGATTGGTTCTTCTACAACAGAACCTGCATACATACCAGTGCGTTGAAGAACATGCTCTCGATCACTTAAAACTTTAAAATCACTCATTTGTTTGCTTTTTTGTCTTTGTTGAGATAAAATTCAAGAAGCTTTTCTTGAATCATAGTGACAAGATCATACCTTCCACCTTCAATATAAAACTGAATAGGACAATCTTTCCAAGATTTTGTTTCCATATACTTTTTGAAGTATGAACGATGTTTATAGTCATTAGCATCAAAAAGTACAAAAGGCCTATTATTTACATTCAAAATGCACATGTTTAATTCTCCAACTACAGATCAAGATTAATCTGTAGTAGTATTATAACATGACTTACAATGACATCGCGGAAAAGTCACGAATTTTACTGATTGTTACATGTCTATCGAACAGTTCAGGAATAACATTCCTATGCGAAATAATGATAGTGTTAACACTTTCTTCAATAGATGCTAAAATGTCAATAAATGTTTGTACAGAGTCATCATCTAAACTAGAATCCATTGTTTCATCAAAAATCAAAAGATTAGTTGATACACTATTTCTAGACATAGCAATCTTACGCCATGCAAATAGAATTCCTAAATCAATTCTTTTCTTTTCACCTTCACTAAAGCTATTATAGCTAAATGTATCCCTATCTCTAGACTTAATAGTTTCTGTAAATGTTTCATCTAATTCAAATGAAACATACATATCAAATTTTTCTAGATATTCATTGATTAATGTATTCAAAACAGGAATGAACGTTGAAATTACTTTTGCTTTGATGCCATTGTCTTTAAGAATTTCAGTTGCAGTTTTGTAAAGTGATTGTTCTTTAGATAACTTAATTTTAGATTCATTCTTTTCTATTAGTTGTTCAACAAGAGTTTTTACTTTGGATTTGCATAGATCGTAGCTTTCAGTAACATTTACTTCTTTAAATGTTAAAAGTTTTTTCTGCTCTACTGATAGTGTATACACATAATCACGTCTATTTTGTAATAAATTTTTCTGTTCAACAATAGAGTGTTCAAGAGTATTTAGTTTTTCTATACAAACATGCAATGTGTTTTCAACATTAAGTTTTTCAGATTGTAGTAGTTGAATTTTATCACCGACTTCTTTCTGTTTACTAGCTTTAAGATTAACGTTTATCTCTTGTCCACATGTTGGACAAGAATCATTATCATAAAATTTTATTGATTCATTCATTGACTCTATCATTGAGTCAAATTTAATAAGTTTAGAGTTTAACTTATTTTTAATATCAATAAACTTATCATAATTGCTGTTAATGTCAGAAAACTTTAAAAGTTCATCATCAATCACCTGAATCTTTGACTTTAATAAAATAATGTTATCTTCTGTTAGCTTTTTATCTTTGTCAAGTTCTTCTTGTTTTTCTTTTGTTTCATATTCCAATTGCGAAAGCAACTCTTTTTGCGATTCTAACTGTGTTTTTGTAATAGTAATTTCATAGGTTAAACTATCAACAGAACTTTTTATCTCATTTAGCTTTTGCTTTGCTATTTCTTGCATTGAAGAAAACACAGAAATATCTAAAACATCTTCAGTGATATTTCTGCGTTCTGCAGCAGTTAAGTTCATAAATGGAACATAAGATGCAGATCCAATAACAATAATTTGCTTAAAAGTTTTAAAGTTAATACCTAAAATTTGAGTTTCTAGATAACTTTGATAATCTTTGGATGCTGCATCTTCTTTGATTAGTTCATTGTTCTTATAAATTTCAAAGATTGTTGGTTTTTGCCCACGAATAACTCTATATAAGTCATTACCAATAGAAAACTCAATAGTAACTAGTAGATTTTTCTTGTTTATACTGTTGATAAGTTGCCCTAGTTTAATAGATCTATAGGGCTTGCCATATAAAGCATAACATATAGAATCAATCAGACTTGACTTTCCACATCCATTGGCAGCGGTTATAATAGTGTGTCGATATGATGATAAATCAAAAGTAGTTTCAACATTCCCGTATGATAGAATGTTTTTAAACTTGACATAATGAAACTTAATTTGCATTAGAATTTGCCTCTACATACATACTCATTAAAATAGATGATAATTTAGACTTTTCAATATCATCAGAAACTTTGATATTGCCAACATAGTCTTCTATAAGATCGCCTATACTGGTTGTAGCATTATATACTACTTTTTCAGTAGCAACTTCCTTTTTGATTTCTATTAGTTTGACTGAATGTGGATGCATTGAATAAACATTATTAATCAATGTTTCACGCTCTTTAACATCCAATTGAGTATCAATAGTAAGTTTTACATGTTTCTTATTAACTACATCTATTGGAATTTCATCGTAATCAGATAATTTAAAGCTTGAAAATAGATAGTTTTGATTTTCAACAAGTTCTAGATTATTATCGCTAAGAACAAAAAATCCTTTAGTTGTATTGCAGTCATTCCATGTTAATTCATATGGTGTTCCTGTATATAATACGTTGTCCTGTGTTGACATATGATGGAAATGACCACTAAAAACTTTTTCAAATTTCTGATAAGCTTTATGATCATAATGCGTTTTAGCGTATTGACCCTTGAATAGTTCAAATCCATTGAACTCAAAATGTCCTGCACAATACTGACTCGACGAATTCTCTATTGCTTCATTTACTAAGTCAGTATTTTCTTTGCATACCCATGGAACAATAAGAAATGACTTATCTTCAATATAGCAATCTCTAGGTTCTTTAATAATCGTAAACCATTCTTCATATGGTTTAAGAACTTCTTCTACTGAAGAAATTTCTAATGATTCACGATAAAAAATGTCATGATTACCAAGTAATACAATGACATGCAAGTCTCGTTCAATGACAGGTTTTAGAAAAACTTCACGAAAAAAGTTAAGAGACCATGTATTAATGTGTTTTCTAACATCAAATAGATCACCAAGTTGTAAGATAGTTCTAATATTATTCTTATCAAGATAATCAAAGAAGTCTTTGTAAAAGGACTTCATATGATCATGTAATATGATATTAGAGTTACTACAACCAAAATGTGTATCACCTAGAATTGCTATTTTACTCATGCTAGTATTCTTCCCGTAACATTAGAAAGAATATTATAACACAGTTTAGTCTACTTCTAGAATGTTATCACCAAGAATTTTCTTTTTAGAATTTGTCTTTGCTTTTAGCTTAGCATCAGATAACTTTTTCTCAAAATCTTCTACGTCAAAGAATGGTATATAGTCATTAACATTGCCAGAATATTCTGTAAACTCACTTAAATCATTATCGGATAATGTATCATCATATGACATTTCTTGAAATGCTTTGGCTTTGATATAACTCATCTTTTCTTCTAGATTAATGACATCAACCATTGCTCGCCAACATACAGAAGTAAAATATGCAAAACCATTACTATACTTGGTGTCAAACTTTCTAATTTTAGCACAACATGCTAAAATAGCATTACTAACCATTTCATCACGAAATGAATATCCCGAAAAGTTAAATCTTGATCCTAGTTTATTTGCTAAAAGTACAAATTGCCTAGCAACTGGATCAGGTATGGTTGGTATTTCTTTACCATTTTTTTCTGCGTCATCACATAAATTGATGTATTCACATAGACACTTTGTAAATTCTTTATTTGAAATGTAATTGCTCATACTGTTAAAAATAGTTAATATGAATTATTATATCACATTATACTAAAATAAATTCTCCAAAATTAGAAATTCTCTTATGATTATTCATAGTAAAAACTTCTTGTCTATTACCTATCTTTCTATATGATATGTGTAGCCATGTAGTAGATCCATTATACTCCAAAATAATTCTATCATATGGTAATAGTTGTTGTAGAGTTTTGGCCGCATCAAAATACTGCTGTTTATTAAAACCTGGGAATTGAATATCTGCAGCATAGCCATAATAATGATCAGAATTTGCTGCAGAATTCGCGACATCTCCAGGTCTTCTAAATCCCGATGTAATTATCATTGAAGGATAAATCTCATAAACTTTTTCAAGAATATTGACGCATAGCAATTGCAAATTACATGCTATATCACCAGCTTGTAAATCTTTAAATGACTGTAATTTACGAGTACCATTAGAATTTAATTTGCCTAATGTAAAGTGTGATGATAGAACTAATGTGGGCGGAAACTCTGTTAATCGTTCTATACCAGAACATAGTGTTGTTCCGACTAAATTATTTTTATCTATTTTGGCAATATCTTTTGAATCAGCAGTCTTTTCTAATTCTTCTTTAGATGTTTCTCCACGATGTAATCTATCTATCATTAATTTTGTAGGATCACCATCTTCGGGCGATTCGTATAACATTGCATTTTCTTCACCACGAGTAATTACGGTAAGATCAGAAAATGAACGTACTTCTGGTTCTCTAATTTCTGATGGAAGGTCTAAACCTGTTTTGTTACTATTAATATTTGCTGTATTTGATGAATCAATATTGATATCGCCGCCGGCCTTCATATTAATTTTTCCACCAACAGCTAAATTGAAATCACCACTTACATTTAGATTAGCATTATTGAAAATATTGATATTTGTTGCTCCAGAAACTTCAAGGTCTAAAGTGTTACCAACCTTTAAAGTGTGTGCACCTTCAACATTAACATGCTTAGCACCTTTTACATGAACAAATCCATGTCTTTCATATATCTCAAACCCATCACCTACAATACGATTTACTTGAGATCCATTATCATCAATTTCAGTAAATGTTCCTGATGCATGATATAAATGTATGCGTCTAGAATTTGGAGTATCATCAAACTCTTGTACATGTCCAGATTCAGTGCATAATACATGATTATTTGGATATTTTGCGTTATATGGAATCGGTGGCTGGTCCCATACAGATGATGTATTGGCGACAGAAACATTAGTATCTCTAGCAGCTTCCTTTTTAAAGACTAGTGTTTCATTAATTTTTTCATGTCTAGCAAGTCTATTTGTATCTGGTTCGTTATAATATAATGGATAAACTGCCATTGGGTCTGTGAACCCGCGCTCACGAATAATATTATTCGTTTTATATGTTTTATTGCCGGCAGAGTCTACATTAATATTTGACTCATTATTTTCTAATAGTGAAACATTTCCAGATGAATCCGGAATTCCTTCTTTTAAGAATAGATTTTTTTCAGCTAAACGACGTTTTGTTAAACCATTTGATACATTACCATTAACTTTATTCCAGTCCATAAATCTAGATGCAGACTGTAAATACTTTTCAGAATTTAAATCTGAAATTAATGTTGATTTTCTTAATGCATTAATACCTACGTTATATGATAAACATACTAATGCATCAATCATAGATTGCGATACTAAAACCTTAGTCATAGACTTAACTGCTGGTAAATCTATATTATCAATATGTTGAACCAATAATTGTTCAGCTTTTTGTTTACTAATTGTCATACCAGCCGATACAGGTTTTCCATCAATCATGGTTGTACCATAGCCAATGGTATATGTACCACCTTCTATACTAGAATATGCTTTTTCTCTAAATCCTTCAAACTGCTTTATTAACTCCAAACAATTTGAAGTTACAGATTTGAATTCAGATGATTTTCTTGCTCCAGTTAATTCTATATCTGGAACTATTAACTTATTCCCATCTGGCGGATTAGTAATATCTGTTTGTTGGTTTGATGTTTCTGATTTTGGTGAATCTGTAATAACAGATCTTTCAAATGATAATTCTTCATCTGCAGGTTGTGTGTTTAACAGATCTCTTGGAATGCCCGGCAGTGATGCCAGAACAATTGGATATTGTTCATCTTTATCCGTAAAAAACACGATCACCCAGGACCCTCTGAGTAGGCCCGTGGGTGAATGGCCAATACCACTTAATGATGCTGATGTTACCGGTATAGCAACATCAGACCATGGCAAAGACTCGGTTGGAATTAAACTTTTATCATCAGTATGTAATCCAAAAACCCTAACACGCACCCGTCCAACTTTTAATGGATCTAAAATATCTTCAATTACACCTAAATATAGTTTCATACTTATTTTTGTTTAATCAGTGAATCTTTTGTAGCGGTAATGCTTACAGTATGTCTTTCCCTAGTAAGCATATGTTTAATATTAGTTACTAAGTATCTTCCAGATAAAGTTCTGTCTAAAGTAGATCTTAAATCAACATCAGAACCTTCATTAGTCATAAGAGATGTTGGTATGAGAACATCTATAACAGTTCCGGCATATATATTAAATTTTCCTGCAGCATCAATAGAAATTGATTGACTATTGATTGCTCCTAATTCTGTTAATCTTTGCTTATACCATTCAAAATTATTTTCATTTTTCATAGATGAAAATTTATTGCTGCTAGCAATGCGTGTTCTAAATACAGCATTTACACGTCTAGTTGCATTATCTGATGAGAATGGCATTTCATTTAATCTATTAAATTTATCAAATGATTCTAGAAAATCATAATAGTCATAATTATATGACTTTGAATTTAAATCAACTGCCAATACTCTATTGCCATATGTACCAGTCATAATTCTATCGATATAATTGAATGTTTGATCTACATACAGTTTTTGAATAACTTGCTGTTGTATATCAACATCAGAATTATGAGTGTTAATAGAAAACACATAAGTAGAACCGGATGGCTGTTTTACTAATTCAGACAATGGCGCAAATATAAAAGACTTTTTTGTTTCAAAAAACAAATATGATGGAGCAGAATCGGTATTACTTACAGCCCTATCACACATATATGTAATATTTTCTAAGGGTGACCAATAGTTTGATATATATGTAACAGATCCTTTAGTTGGATGACTATATATTGGTTTATCGATACTTAGAGAATTTTTACATATTTGATTTTCAACTATATTTGATATTTGACCAGTTACAGCTTGACTAATCTTAAGATTCATATCAATAATTGCAGCAGGAGAAATACAACTTAATGTATAAACAAACGTTTTATCTGCTGCTTGTAATCTATCTGACATCTTATAAATGAACATTGGTTGCTTTATAAGACCTGTTTCATTATCTGGTCCACGAATATCAAACTCTATAAATTCTTCTCCAATTAATGGTAAAATATGATTTAAAGATAATGCATCCGTAATATTAACATTTACCGTTAGAAATGGAGAATAAATGGATTCAAAAATTTCTATATAATTTACAAGTTTTGTTATGTCAATAGGCTCATTAGATTGTTGTGTGACAATTCTAACATAATTGACATTAAATTCTGATGGTTGAGATACGCCATCTATTTGATCATTTATCATACTGAAATAAGTGCTTGATATTGTGATACAAAGTCAGCCAAAACTTCTCTTTTTAAAATCTTAACTTTACGTTTAGCTTCATTTTCTTTTCTAATATATTCTATATTTGTAATAGGAATACCTGAAGATAGCTCATCAACAATGTACCCCTGTTCATCCTCATAATGATGAACTCCATTTAATGATCCATACTTATCAATAGTCATTTTTTGCAAAACTATATCATTTTTAGGGAAATCATTCCATGGATCAAACTTATCGTTAATAAGCATAATTACCCAATGGTATAAGGTTGATTTGTATGCTTTATGTGAAATTATTTCAGGAGTTTCATCATCTTTAGCATCATATTCGTAATAATAAATGTCATTATGTTTAAGATTTGGATCAATCTTAATTGCTCTAATAATGTCTGTCACAAGTAATTTAGTTTTTAAATCTAAATCATATGTTGTAGTTGGAAATTTACTAAAGAACATAATCAATATCCCCTTGCAATTCTATCTCTGTGTAGAGTTTCAATTTCTTTGAATGACAACGACAATGTAGTAATAACAGGTTCACCGTTTTCTAATGATTGATATGAGCCATTACCTGATGAATAATTAACATCAATGTCTGTCAATACACATGAGGATATCTTATTAAGATACGGGTTTCCATCTTCAACTTTTCCATGTACACTGTCTTGAAATACTTGACCATATTCAATATCAAACTCTGCTGGATATAAGTATAAGAAATTGCCATATCCTTGTAGCATTTCAGGGTGTGCAAAATACTTAAACATAAAAACTATGTCATATACAACTTTAGCTTCTTCAGCAGTTTTAGGAGCAAATGTATAAGTAAAATCAAATTGTCTATTGCCAACGTGTTTAAACATAATATCACGTTTATGGTTAACAGCTGTTCTTGATAACATTGATCCCGTTTGATTAGCTGACGCTAAAATTCTACCTATAGGACCAGCTTTATCTAATGCATTTCCAAAGTTACCACTAGTAATAGATTCTCCCATAGACTTTAAACCAGAAACTATAGCATCATAATTTTCTTGATTAGCTAAAGTAACTATCAAATCTTCTGGCATTTCATAGTCAAATCGATATTTAGCTTTAATATTCGCCGGTGTATACAGTGTAATATTTGCAGCTAATCTTTTTAGACGTTGTGTTAATTTAAATTTTTCAATAGCCAAGTCAGTGATTGCAAACCCAAGTCCTGCGCCTATAGTTGCGCCGGCTGCACCTCCAATAGCTGCGGCAGTACCACTTCCTAGTTTACCTTTAAACATTCCTTTAATTTTATCCGTAGCATCAATTCCCATTGATAACCCAGCTAAAGCACCTGCTACAGTTCCACCAGCCTTTAATGCTTCCGCGGATGTCTGATTTTGAAATGATCTATTCTGCTCAGCATAATTAGCATCGCCAATAACTTCCATTACATTATTTTGAATTAGCCTAGATTCTTCATTTAGATTAACATAAAATCTAATAAAATGAGAATTGCCTCCAACAGAAGGATATGTTAGATTGTCAACCCCACCATATGATAGTTTATACGAATCTAACTCATTAGAGTTAATATTGTTATTACTTTCATAAATAGTTGGCATAGACCTAATTTGGCCAGCAGTTGAAAGCATAGAAGTATCTGAACCAGATTTGGTTCCTATTACATTTCCTTGTTCGTCATATATAGGACTAGACATTAAAAACCTCTTAACAATTATAATCTATTTATGAGATCATTTAGACAAGGTAGATATATTCCTATCAATAAAGAAAAATATAAAGGTGATCCAACAAATATCATATATCGTTCATCGTATGAATTGAAATTCATGAAATGGTTAGATTTATCGTCCGCATGTACAGAATGGCAAAGTGAAGAATTTGCAATTCCATATAGAAGTCCTGTCGATGATAAGATTCATCGTTATTTTATTGATTTCAAAATTACACTAAAACAAAACAATATTCAAAAAACGTATTTAGTTGAAGTTAAGCCATTCCATCAAACACAACCTCCAAAAAATACTAAAAACAAAAAAGCTCTTATAGAATCAGTAATGACTTACCAAGTCAATCAAGCAAAATGGGATGCTGCTAAAAAGCACTGTCAAGGAAATGGTTGGGAGTTTAAGATTGTTACTGAGTATGAACTAGGCATTAAACATAGGTAAGAATCACCAGGATCATCCCAGATGCATTTGTTTACCAAAGATGATGAACCATATTAGATTATGTCTGGGTGTCTCTTGGATGATATTTGTTACACTTTGTTACAACTGATTTTTCATGAATAAGATCAAAAATTCTGATTTTATAGTATAATATATTTTATAATACTAATAGATTCCTAGAAATATCTATATTATCATGGCGCTCGCGCCATGAAGAGCGCGAAGCGCTCTATATTATAGGATTTTATAGTATATACTATTTTTATAGTATAATATGACGCGAAGCGTCATGTACCACGCTCGCGTGGTACTATAATAGGATTTTTAGGTATTTTCTATAGCATTTCAGGATTGAAATGATTATATCATAAAATTCTTATCTTGTACATACTTTTTGAAAAATATTTTTTTATCTTATCCATAAGAATTTTCATCAAACCGGTGTTATAATCATCAACATGATTACACTAAACGACCTTAACCACTTTCGAAACGACAAACGAGTCAAGTTCAAGACTGAAGTTGTCGACGGACAAACCGTAACTATTGTTTCATATATGATTGCTGATGAAACTCTTTGGCGACAACCTCTAGCTGAAGAAATTCGTGGAATTGTATTTGATTCTAATGGTGTTTGTATTTCTCGTCCTCTTCATAAATTTTTTAACATTGGTGAACGCGAACAGACGCTACAAAAAAATCTGGTTTTCTATAATTCTCATTTTATGGAAAAACGAGATGGATCTATGTTGATTCCTGTCCAAATCAATGGACTTATCTTTTGGAAATCTAAAAAGTCTTTTTATAGTGATGTTGCTATCCGTGCAAATGAATGTGCTATGACTAATGTGTTAAAACTGACACATGCCATATTTGATATGGGATATACTCCGATTTTTGAGTTTACTCATCCACAACATCAAATTGTTATTGATTATGGAGATAAACCAAAATTTGTATTGATTGCTGCAAGGAACATTGACTCTGGCGAATATCTCTCTCCAGAAAATCAAGAAATTCTATGTGCTGCATATAATGTAGATTGTATTCGTCGATATGGTGACAATCATTATCAAATGCTTAGTGAACTAGACACTCAGGTTGATTTTGAGGGCTATGTTATTCGTCACTCTAATGGAGTATGGACAAAAGCAAAATCCAAATGGTATCTAACTATGCATCGAATCATGACTGAGATTCGAGAACGTGACGTAGCTTTAGCTGTTATTGAAGAAAATGTTGATGATCTAAAATCTCTAATTGTCACTGAAGGTAAGGATGTCAAACTTATTGAACACATTGAACATAATGTTAATTTAGATATTGAAACTATCATTGATGAAACTGAAACATTGCTTAATTTAATTAAAGGCGAACCTGATAGGAAATCTGCAGCATTAAAGTATAGTAAAAATCAGTACTTTAAGTTAGCAATGCTGTTGTTTGATAATAAAGAACCAAAGTATAAAGATTTTTGGAAAAACAATATTTGGAAAGATAAGTATTCATTGCGAGTGCTATACAATAAAACTTTTAATGGAGAAGAAGTATGAAATTTTCAGAACTGACTAGACTGTGTCATCTTCTTGGAAATGACAGATATGCTGATATTAATGTTGAGATTGTAGTAAAGAAACCATTTGATACGATTGGCGGAACGCCATCTGTTCCAGTCGAAAATGTATATATGGGCTTTGATTGGGATAATGGTAAATTTCTCATCTATCCGGAAGAAAATCTAATGGAGTATGATGTTGATTTTGGTGAGAAGTTCCGCGAACTCCAGAAGAAGAATGGCGATCTTCATTATGAGAACCGCGGATTGAAGAGTGAAGTAAAAAGACTCAAAAAGTTGTTGCAAGACGCTCAGAACAGTGTATAATCAACCTACATAATATGAGGAATACCAATGACAGTCAAATTTGAATTCACCTTGAGCGATATCGATGCCACTAACTTGATGGATATTCTTCAAGCAGCAAAAACCAAAGCACTTGTTGAAGCTGGTAA
>JACCDQ011893337.1_pt1 | contig 16478 bp, 12 predicted proteins | sample 7446031 | NCBI WGS metagenome assembly JACCDQ01 (sample SAMN15323442, study PRJNA562643) | freshwater metagenome | isolation source: river surface water | place: USA:Blue River Watershed | collected 2017-08-17
AGCAGGCACAGGGCTTGGCCGTGGCGATTGCGCGCGGCGACCTCACCACCTTGCCCGACACCCGGGGCAACGATGAGTTGTCGGAGTTGATGCGGTGCCTGGAAGACATGCAAAACTCCATTGCAAGAATCGTGTCGGAGGTGAGGCTGGCCCCCGACAGCATTCGAGGAGCCAGCGGTGAAATCGCCAGTGGCAACCAGGATCTGAGCGGACGCACCGAACAGACTGCCAGCAACCTGGAGGAAACGGCTGCCAGCCTGGAGCAGTTGACCGATCGGGTGCGCCAGTCTGCCGAAGCAGCGCGTGCGGCCAGCGGGATGGCCCAGGAGAACGCCGATGTCGCTCAGCGCGGAGGTACCGTGGTCGGGCAGGTGGTGTCGACCATGGGCGAAATCCAGCAAAGCAGCCAAAAAATCCACGACATCATCGGTGTGATCGACGGGATTGCCTTCCAAACCAACATTCTGGCCTTGAACGCGGCGGTTGAAGCGGCCCGTGCTGGCGAAGCGGGCCGTGGTTTTGCGGTGGTGGCCGGCGAGGTGCGCAGCCTGGCACAACGCAGTGCCGAGGCGGCACGCGAAATCAAACACCTGATCAGCAACAGCGTGGACAAGGTGTCGGCCGGAACGGAGCTGGTGCACGAGGCTGGGCAGACCATTGGCGCCATCGTGACCAACGCCTCCAAGGTGGCCTCCTTCATTGCGGAAATCACGGCGGCCTCGGGTGAGCAATCACAAGGTATTGGAGAGGTGAGCGCGGCGGTCAACCAGCTGGATGAAATGACCCAGCAAAACGCTGCTTTGGTGGAAGAAAGTGCGGCAACCGCCGAAAGTTTGCTGGAGCAGGCGCAGCGTTTGGCCGAGGTGGTTGCCGTGTTCCAGTTGCGCGCAGGCGCTGCAGGGCATGCGCCATTGCGTCCTGCGGCAACACGGGGCCATGGGCAGGCCGAAGTCTATGGCGGCCCGGAGCGGCGGGCCCGGGCCAGGAACCCCTGAGCCGGCTGTGTACAAAATGGATGTTGGCCCTGAAACCCGACCTGATCCCAGAAGTGGGCGTAGGTTTTTTGATGTTCGGAGATAGACCGTGAATTTTTCAAATATGCGCATTGCCAAGCGTTTGGGCATGGGCTTTGGGCTGGTTTTGGCGTTGTTGATGGCCATGGCTGCAGCAGCTTTGCTCGAATTCAATGTGATCCGGAAAGACCTGAACGAGACGCTGGCGCTGGAGCGGCGGGCGGCGCTTGCTGACAGCTGGGCAGCAGCCACCCGCATCAATGTCACCCGGGTGATGGCCATTGCCAAATCCAAAAGCACGCCGGAGGTGGAAGCGTACTTCAACCCCCTGATTGCACAAACCACGCAGGAAATCAACGAACTTCAGAAAAAGCTGGAAGAATCGGTCGAATCCGCTGAGGGCAAGGCTTTGTTGACCAAGGTGGCCCAGTTGCGATCGGACTACATTGCGGCGCGCAAGGCATTTTTTGACGCAGTCAAGGCCGGTGATGCCGGGGCCGACGCGCTGTTGACCGGCAAGCTGCTGCCAGCGGCAGATGCCTACATGGGCGCTCAGTCCGAAATGGCCAAGCTGCAGCATGGTTTCGTTGACAAATACACTCAAGGGGCTGCAGCGGCCATCCAGACTTCGGTGTGGACGGTCTCGGTGCTGGCGGTGGCGGCATTGGCGATGGGGCTGGGGGCTGCGGTTCTGATTGCCCGTTCGGTGACACAACCTGTTCAAGAGGCATTGAAATCTGCTTCGGCCATGGCCCAGGGCGACTTGACCCAGACCATACGCGTCGGCCGCAAGGACGAATTGGGCAATCTGTTGCAGGCGCTGGCCGACACGCAGGCTGCGCTGCAGAAGGCGGTGGGGCAAATTCGGCAGTCGAGCGACAGCATTGCCTCGGCCAGTTCCGAAGTGGCCAGCGGCAACCAGGACCTGAGCATGCGCACTGAACAGGCGGCCAGCAACCTGGAAGAAACCGCGTCCAGCATGGAAGAACTCACGGCCACGGTCAAGCAAAGTGCAGACGCCGCACGTCAAGCCAACCAATTGGCCAGCAGCGCGGCCGAGGTGGCGCAAAAAGGCGGGGCGGTGGTCAGCCAGGTGGTGACCACCATGCAGGACATCAACCACAGCAGCCAGAAAATTGCTGACATCATCGGCGTGATCGATGGCATTGCGTTCCAGACCAACATTCTGGCCCTCAACGCGGCGGTGGAGGCCGCCCGTGCCGGTGAGCAGGGCCGAGGCTTCGCCGTGGTGGCCGGTGAGGTGCGCACGCTGGCACAGCGCAGCGCCCAGGCGGCCAAGGAAATCAAAGACCTGATCAATGCCAGCGTCGAAAAAGTCCAAAGCGGCAGCAGCCTGGTGCAAGAGGCGGGCAGCACCATGGACGAGATCGTTCACAGCGTGCAGCGCGTGACCGACATCATCGGCGAAATCACCGCTGCGTCTGGCGAACAGAGCGACGGCATTGGCCAGGTCAATGTGGCGATCAACCAGCTCGACCAAATGACCCAGCAAAATGCGGCCCTGGTTGAGCAGAGTGCTGCTGCAGCCGAAAGCTTGCGCGACCAGGCAGGACGTTTGACGCAAGTGATCAGCGTGTTCAAGACCAACGAAAGTTCGGTTTTTGCGCCGGTCAGTCGCTCGGCACCCAAAGCCAAGTCCGCCCCGGCTCCACGCTCTGCTCCCAGTCCTTTGCCCGCTCCGCGGCCGGTGGCGGCTGCCCCCAAGGCTTTGGGTGCCAGCGGTGGCGTTGCTCCGAAAAAAATGGCCCCGAGAGCTGTGCCTGCACCGAAGCCGGCGCCCAAGGCCACGGCATCCAGCACAGCAGATGTGGGTGCCCTCAAGCGCCCGGCACTGGGGCAGTCAGCCAAGACCAGCGATGCGGGCGGCGAGGGCGACTGGGAAAGTTTTTAAACCATGAACGCCCGCGTGCCTGGTGCCGTGCTCCACGCGGCGCAAACCACCCACACCGTGCAGCAGTTGTGGCAGCACAGCATCCTGTCTGAACTGCACGATTACATCGCCATCCCGGCCAAATCGCCTGCATTCGACACAGACTGGGTGGTGAACGGGTACCTGGACAACGTGGTACACCGGGCTGCCGACTGGGTGTTGGCGCAAGGCGTGCCAGGATTGACCCTGGAGGTGCTGCGCCTGCAGACCAGCGACGGTCGCCCCCGCACCCCGGTGTTGTTTTTTGAGGTGCCGGCCTGCGACGGCAAGGATGGCGCCCCTGCGCCCGCGAGTGGTGAAACCGTGGTCATGTATGGCCACCTGGACAAGCAGCCGGAATTCAGTGGCTGGCGCAACGATCTGGGGCCCTGGATGCCCAAGCAGGTGGACGACAAGCTGTACGGCCGAGGTGGTGCCGATGACGGTTACGCCGTCTACGCCAGCGTGGCTGCCATACAGGCGCTCAAAGCCCAGGGCGCGGCGCACCCACGGATTGTCGGGTTGATCGAAACCTGCGAGGAAAGCGGTTCCTATGACCTGCTGCCCTACCTGGATGTTTTGCGCCCCCGTTTGGGTCAGGTGGGCTTGGTGGTTTGCCTCGACAGCGGCGCCGGCAATTATGACCAGTTGTGGTTGACCACCAGTTTGCGCGGCATGGCCAGTGGCACCTTGCGGGTCGATGTGCTGACCGAGGGCATTCACTCCGGAGACGCGTCGGGGCTGGTGCCATCGAGTTTTCGGATTTTGCGGCATGTGCTGGACCGCTTGGAGGACAGCGCCACAGGGCGTTTGCTGCCCCAACCCTTTCATTGCGACATTCCGGTGGAGCGGTGGGAGCAGGCCCGAGCCACTGCCGCGATCCTGGGGGACGAGGTGTACAAGCGCTTTCCCTGGGCCCACCACGATTGTGGGGGCTCGACCCTGTTTGCGCTGCCCACCACCACCGACCCGGTGGAAGCCTTGCTCAACCGCACGTGGCGTCCCACTTTGAGTGTGACGGGAGCCGAAGGTTTTCCCTCCCTGGAGAACGCAGGCAACGTGTTGCGGCCTTACACCGCTTTCAAGCTGAGTCTGCGTTTGCCGCCCACCGTGCAGGCAGATGTGGCGGTGCAGGAACTGAAAAACCTATTGGAAGACAATGCACCTTATCAGGCCAAGGTCACGTTCGAACCCCAGGGGGCCGCAACCGGCTGGAATGCGCCGGGCATGACCCCGTGGTTTGAACAGGCGGTGCAAGCCGCCAGCCAGGCACACTACGGTGCACCTTGCGGTTACATCGGGCAAGGCGGAACCATTCCGCTGATGAACATGTTGAGCCAGGGTTTTCCACGGGCCCAGATGCTGGTGTGCGGCGTGCTTGGCCCCAAGAGCAATGCCCATGGGCCCAACGAGTTTCTGCACCTGCCATACGCACAGCGCCTCACGGCCGCCGTGGCCGAGGTGCTCGCTCGCATGCCTTGAAGGTTGCCAACCAGCGTTTTGTACCCGCCGGTCCCGAGCGTTCAGGACGGGCTTGAGGCGCGTCGCAGCAGGGCCAGCCAGGCCAATCCCAGGCCGGTCAGTGCCACGGGCAACAGCGAACCCAGGTTCAACATGAACCACCCTTGGGTGGTGACCAATGCCCCCGAAGCGAACGACGTGACGGCCATGGTGGCAAACACAAAGAAGTTGATGGCTGCCTGCGCCTTGTCCTTCTCTTCGGGGCGGTAGGCCTGCATGGCCAATGTGGTGCTGCCCGTGAACAGGAAGTTCCAACCCACGCCAAGAAAAAACAACGCCACCAGAAACTGTTCGAGATTTTGGCCCGACAAGGCGATCGCAATGCACAGGCCGTTGAGCAACACCCCCACCCCCATGACCTGCAGCACCCCAAAACGCTTGATCAGGTGTCCGGTGAAAAAGCCAGGGGCAAACATGCCGATCACGTGCCACTCCAGCACCAGCGCCGCATCCGAAAATGGCATGCCGCACACTTGCATCGCCAGAGGGGTGGCGGCCATCAGCAGGTTCATCACCCCGTAGCCCAAAGCGGCCCCCAGGGTGGACACCATGAACACAGGTTGGCGCATGATCACACCCAACGGTCGCCCGTTCGGCAGCCCACTTTGTTGCTGGGGCGGCGCCGGGAAGCGTATGCCCGCCATGACAAGCATGGAAGCCAAAGCCACCACCGCCAATGCAAGGTAGGCGCCCAGGAACGGTTGCTCCCAACCGTCACGGGTGTATTTGGCCAGGTTCGGGCCGGCGATGGCTCCCAGGAGTCCCCCCGCCAGAACCAGGGACACCGCTTTTTCGCGGAACGCAGGAGCTGCCAGTTCACCGGCTGCAAACCGGTAGAGTTGGCCATTGGCGCTGTAGTAACCGGCGACCAGTGTGGCCAGTAGCAGCAGCCAGAACTGCCCCAGCCACAGCGCGCCCGCGCACAGCAGCGACGAAGCAAAGGCAACCCCCAGCCCAAGCTGGAATGAAATCTGCCGTCCCCAGCGCCGTTGTGCGCGTGCCACCAGTCCGGTGGACAAGGCCCCACCCACCACATATCCCATGACAGGCAAAGTGGCCATCCAGCCCTGTGGGGCGAGGCTCAGACCCACCAGGCCATTGATGGCGATGAACACCACGTTGTTGGTCAGAAACAGGCCTTGGGCAACGGCCAGAAGCCACAGATTTTTGTTCATGAGGTGGGCTGTCGGATACTGGGTGCGGTACCCAACGATCATACCGGGTTGTCACACTTGCAATTGAGAGGCCTGCCCCCATTTCCTACAATCGACACGTTACAACCAGAAGGAACTGCTCATGGTGCCCCACCTTGTCACCGCACTCACCGGCCCCATCAACGAACTGGAGCAGCGTATTCTGGAATCCACGCCGGTGATTGAGCGTTGGTTTCGCCTGGAGTGGATGGAGCACACACCGCCCTTTTACAGTTCAGTGGATGTGCGCAATGCGGGTTTCAAGCTGGCGCCGGTGGACACCAACCTGTACCCCGGTGGCTGGAACAACCTGACGCCTGAAATGTTGCCGCTGGCCGTGCAAGCCGCCATGGCGGCGATCGAAAAAATCTGTCCGGAGGCCAAAAATCTGCTGCTGGTGCCCGAGAACCACACCCGCAACATGTTCTATCTGATGAACGTGGCGCAGTTGCAGAAGATCTTTTACCAGGCCGGCTTGAACGTGCGACTGGGGTCCATGAACCCCGACATCAAAACGTCGACCACGTTCGATTTGCCCAACGGTGAACAGGTAACGCTGGAGCCCCTGATACGCAGCAACCGCCGTCTGGGGCTGAAAAACTTCGACCCTTGCACCATTTTGCTGAACAATGACTTGAGCGCGGGTGTGCCGGGCATTCTGGAAGACCTGCACGAGCAATACCTGCTGCCGCCTTTGCACGCAGGCTGGCATGTGCGCAAGAAAAGCCAGCATTTCAAGGCTTATGAAGAAGTAGCCAAACGCTTTGGCAAATTGCTGGGCATGGACCCATGGCTGATCAACCCGCTGTTCAACAGCTGCGGTGAGGTGAACTTTGCCGAAGGCACCGGTATGGAGTGCCTGCAGACCAATGTGGATGCCTTGCTCGGCAAGATCAAGAAGAAATACAAGGAATACGGCATCAACGAAAAGCCGTTTGTGGTGGTCAAGGCCGACAACGGCACCTACGGCATGGGCATCATGACGGTGCGCGATGCCAAAGAACTGGACAGCTTGAATCGCAAAACCAAGAATAAGATGAACGTCATCAAAGACGGCCAGCAGGTGTCGGACGTGATCATCCAGGAAGGGGTGTTGACCAACGAACGTGTGAACGACGCCGTGGCCGAGCCCGTGGTCTACATGATGGACCGGTACGTGGTGGGTGGCTTTTACCGCGTGCACGCCGAGCGCGGTGTCGATGAAAACCTCAATGCCCCTGGTGCCAGCTTCGTGCCGCTGGCCTTTGAGAAAAGTGCCCAACAACCCCAACCGGGGCAGAAGCCGGGTGCCAGCGTGCCCAACCGCTTCTATATGTACGGTGTTATCGGCCGATTGGCGATGTTGGCGGCCAGCTACGAACTTGAAGCCACCGACCCCGAGGCCGAGGTGTACGAATAAACCCGCTTCCCACCGGAAAACACCCCATGCACATTCTGTTTGTTGCCGATCCGCTGGAGTCGTTCAAGATCCACAAAGATTCCACTTTTGTGATGATGCGTGAACTGCAGCGCCGTGGGCATTTGGTGTCTGCCTGCGAGCCGCAGGACGTTTTCTGGGAGTCAGGTGGCCCTGTGCAGGCCGATGTGCGCGACCTGCATTTGACAGGGGCGACCGATGTCTGGTTTGACGTCACCCAAAGCTGTACTGTGGCTTTGCATCGCTTTGACGCGGTGTTGATGCGCAAAGACCCGCCCTTTGACAGCGAATTTTTTTACGCGACCCACCTGCTGGAACAAGCCCAACGCGAAGGAGCCAGGGTGTTCAACCACCCGGCCGCCTTGCGGGACCATCCCGAAAAGTTGGCGTTGATGGAGTTTGCCGAGTTCGCGCCCCCAACACTGGTCACGCGTTCTGCCGAACGCATTCGTGCTTTCCAGGCCGAACATGGCGACATCATCCTCAAACCGCTGGATGGAATGGGTGGGATGGGCATTTTCCGTGTGCGTGACGATGGCATGAACCTGGGTTCCATCATCGAAACCCTGAACCAAGGAGGGCGCAACAGCGTGATGGTGCAACGCTACCAACCGGCCATCCAGCAGGGGGACAAACGGATTTTGCTGATTGGGGGGCGTCCCGCGCCGTTTTGTCTGGCGCGCATTCCGCAGGGGCAGGAAATCCGCGGAAACCTGGCAGCCGGTGGCAAAGGCGTTGCGCAACCCTTGAGCGACTCGGACTGGGCGATTGCCAACGCCATTGGGCCCCGTTTGGCAGCCCGTGGTTTGTTGTTGGTGGGGTTGGATGTGATCGGTGACAAGGTGACCGAAATCAACGTTACCAGCCCGACCTGCTTCCAGGAAATCACAGACCAAACCGGTTTTGACGTGCCGGCCATGTTTGTCGACGCGCTGGAAGCGGCGTTGGCATGAGTGCGCTCGCAACGCGGGTGCCATTGGCAGCACGCATGGTCTGGTTTGTTGCGCTGTCCGGGGTGGTGGCCTTGTCGTTGACGCCTGTGGACCATTTGCCGCCTCAGGTGTTCGATGTGTGGGACAAAGCCCAGCACGCCGTGGGTTTTGCGGTGTTGGCCGTGTTGGGGGTTTTGGCCTATCCGGGGCGGGTGGTTCGACTGGCGGTGGGTCTGCTGGTTCTGGGGGTTCTGATCGAAGTGGCGCAGTCCGTGAGCGGGTGGCGCTACGGTGAAGTGGCCGACTGGGTGGCCGATGCCGTGGGTGTGGCTGTGGGCGCGCCTGTCGGCCGGTATATTGATGCCGTCAGGCAGCGCTGGGCTCGATCGGCCTCACAGCGGTAGGCCGTCCACAAACACCTTCAACTCGTTGGGGGCAAAGGCGGTCCACACTTCGTTTTTGGTCAGGGGTGTGGTTACCACCACAGCGGCCCGGTCGCCCACCTGGTTGAGTTCTGCGAAGTTCACGGTCCAGTCCTGGTCCATCAGCGTGGCTTGGCTGAATGGGTATTGGCGCACCAAGTAGTGCAGTTGCGTGCTGCAATGGGCCCACAATGCCCCACCGTGGCTGAGCAAAAAATTGAACGTGCCATGTGCTCGGATTTTCGGTATCAACTCCTGCAGCGTGAGGGTGAGTTCTTCCACCGTGGGGAGTTGGGCGTGGGATTTGGCCAGTTCCTGCATCAACCAGCAAAAGGCGCGTTCGCTGTCGGTGCTGCCCACCGGTTGAAAATGGCTGTGCAGGTTGGGGTGGTAATTCTTCAGGTCGCCGTTGTGGGCAAACACCCAGTGGCGGCCCCACAGTTCGCGGGTGAAGGGGTGCGCATTTTCCAGCAGCACTGCGCCCACGGTGGCCTTGCGGACGTGGGCAATGATGTTGGTGCTTTTGAGTGGGTAGTGGGTCAGGAACTGGGCAATCGGTGATTGCGCGGCGCTTTGGTGGTCGACAAACAGGCGCAGCCCCTTGCCTTCAAAGAAGGCAATGCCCCAGCCATCGGCATGGTGATCGGTGCCACCCCCGCGTTGTGTGAACCCGGTGAAGCTGAAAGTGGCGTCGGTGGGGGTGGCGCAGTTGAGGCCCAGCAGTTGGCACATGGTGTGGGGTGGGAGTGTTGCGGGTGTTCAACGCAATTGTCATGCCTTGCCTGACGGTTGCCTGTCCCTACAATGCGGTCATGACGTTTATTGAACAATTGTTGCGGGTCGAGCGCCAGAACCAGTCGATGTTGTGCGTGGGCCTGGACCCTGAACCCACCAAGTTTCCGTTGCATTGGCGCAATGACGCCAGCAAGATTTTCGATTTTTGTGCGGCGGTGGTCGATGCCACGGCAGATTTGGTGGTCGCTTTCAAGCCGCAGATCGCTTATTTTGCAGCGCACCGGGCCGAAGATCAACTGGAGCGCCTGATGGCCCACATGCGCCAGGCCGCGCCCCATGTCCCTGTGATTCTGGACGCCAAGCGCGGCGACATCGGTAGCACCGCAGAGCAGTACGCCAAGGAAGCCTTTGATCGCTATGGCGCCGATGCGGTGACCCTGTCGCCATTCATGGGCTTCGATTCGGTGCAGCCTTATCTGCGGTATCCCGAAAAGGGTGCGTTCCTGCTCTGCCGCACCAGCAACCCCGGGGGCGACGATTTTCAAAACCAGCACCTGGCCGATGTGCCGGGGCAGCCGCGTCTGTACGAACACATCGCCCAACTGAGCCAGGGGCCTTGGAACCTCAACGGCCAGTTGGGCCTGGTGGTGGGTGCCACCTATCCGGCTGAAATTGAGCGGGTGCGTGCTCTGGCACCCACGCTGCCGTTGCTGATTCCCGGGGTGGGGGCCCAGGGGGGCGATGCCCAGGCCACAGTGCGGGCAGGCTGGCGTGGCACGGCAGAACACACCACCGGTCTGATCGTGGTGAATTCCTCCCGCGCGGTGCTGTATGCCAGTGCTGGCGCTGATTTTGCGGACGCGGCGCGCGCCGAGGCCCTGCGCACCCGAAACCTGTTGCAGGCAGCGCGGCCGGTTTAACACCCCCCGTTTCATACCCCTGACTTTGGTTGAACCATGAACGACGTTGCTGCTCTGTTTCAGCGTTTTGAACAACTCAACGAGATCGGGGCGGCGCTTTCCAGCGAGCGGGACCTGAACCGCTTGCTGGAAAAAATACTGTTGGCAGCCAAAGCCATCACCCAGGCCGATGGTGGCACGCTCTACCGGTTGACGCCTGACAAAACCGCTTTGCGTTTCGAGATTGTGCGCACCGATTCCTTGGGGATTGCGCTGGGAGGGACCACGGGGCAACCGTTGTCAGGCAAATTCCCGGACCTGGCCTTGCATTTGCCCAGCGGTGAACCCAACAACCACATGGTGGCCGCCTACGCCGCCAACACCGGACGCACCGTCAACATTGCCGACGCCTATGTGGCTGAAGGGTTCGATTTCTCGGGCACCCGCCGCTTTGATGCAAGCACCGGCTACCGTTCGCAGTCTTTCCTGACGGTGCCGATGAAGAACCACGAGGGTGAATTGATCGGTGTGCTGCAACTGCTCAATGCCCAGTTGCCACAAGGCCAGGGGGTGGGGCCGTTTACCGAAGCCGATCAACGCCTGGCCGAATCGTTGGCCTCGCAGGCCGCGATTGCCCTGACCAACCGGCAGCTGATCGGGCAGCTGGAGGATCTGTTCGAGTCCTTTATCAAGCTGATCAACCTGGCGATCGATGAAAAATCCCCCTATACCGCCGGCCATTGCCAGCGTGTGCCCGAGCTGACCATGATGCTGGCCGAAGCGGTGAACGACACCACGGAAGGCCCGTTGGCTGCGGTGAAACTGACCGACAAGGACTTTTACGAATTGCGGATTGCGGCACTGCTGCACGACTGCGGCAAAGTGACCACGCCCGTGCATGTGGTGGACAAAGGCACCAAACTGCAAACCATTCACGACCGCATACACGTGATCGATGTCCGGTTTGAAGTGCTCAAACGCGATGCCGAAATACAGTGCTGGAAATCGATTGCACAAGGCGCCGACCCTGCAACCGCCCAGGCCGAGCTGGCGGCCTATTGCACGGCCTGCGACCAAGACCGCGAGTTTTTGCGCAAGGCCAACATCGGCGGCGAACGCATGGGTGACGCCGACGTGCAACGTGTCAAAGACATGGCGGACCGTTACCGCTGGACCGGACCTTCGGGCCAGGAAGAGCCGTTCCTGAGTGCCAACGAATTGGAAAACCTGACCATACGTGCCGGCACCCTGACCGCGGACGAGCGTGAAACCATCAACCACCACATCGTGGCCACCATCAAGATGTTGGAGCAACTGCCGTGGCCCAACAACCTGAAGAATGTGACCGAATATGCGGGCGGCCACCACGAGCGCATGGACGGCAAAGGGTACCCCAAGGGCCTGAAGCGCGAGGACATGAGTTGGCAGGCCCGCATGATGGGCATTGCGGATATCTTTGAAGCGCTGACCGCGAATGACAGGCCTTACAAGAAAGCCATGCCGCTGGAGCAGGCTCTAGGCATCATGGACAACTTCGTGAAGAACGGGCACATCGACCCGGATCTGTACGACGTGTTTGTACAAAAACGGGTGTACGAGCGGTATGGGCAGCGGTTTTTGGGTGTTGCACCGCGCCCATGATTGAGCCATTGGCGACCTGAGACCCCAGTGGCTTCCATTTTGTACGCATGGGAGTTCGGGGCAGGGTTGGGGCACGTGGGCCCCTTCATGCCTTTGGCCAGGGCGTTGCGGGACCGTGGACATCACGTGCACTGGGCGGTGACCCAACCCACTGCGGTAGCGGGTTTTCTGGCGGAGCATGGTTTTGTGTGTATGCAGGCCCCTCGCGCCAGTGAAGCGGCAGAACCAAGCCCTCCGCTGTCGTATGCCGACATACTGCTGAGGTATGGTTACCGGTCTTCGCAAACCGTGCTGGGTTTGGTGCAAGCCTGGCGCGGACTCATGCAGGTGACCGGCGCAACCTTGGTGGTGGCCGACCATGCACCCACGGCCATTCTGGCGGCCAGAACGCTGGGTCTGCCGGTCCTGATGTTTTCCACGGGTTTTTCAATGCCCCCGGGCGTTGCTCCCTTGCCCAATATGCGGCCTTGGTGCCCGGTGCCGGAGCATGCATTGGTCGAGCGAGACCACCTTGCGCGGGATACCATCAATGCGGTATTGCAGTGTTTCAATCGGCCCGCCCTCAGCAGCACAGCTGCGTTGTTCGACGTGGATGAGCCCGCGATTTTGACCTTCCCGGAATTGGATCATTACCCGAATCGGGGGGTGTTCACCTACTGGGGAAGTCTGCCCTATTTTGGAAATGGTCAATCGGTGGTTTGGAGCGGTGCCACGGCGCCCAAGTGGTTTGTTTATGTTCGCCAACAAGCACCCCACCATGTTGCGGTTTTGGAAGCATTGATGGCTTCGGGTCATCAGGCCTCGGTCTATTTTCCTGATGTACCTGAAGCTTTGCTACCAAGGTTTCTGGGTTCGGGTGTCCAGATTTCTCGGCAACCGCTGGACTTGCAGCAGATGACGCAAGATGTGGACGCAGCTGTTTGTTATTCCAGTGTCCAGACCACAACCGCCTTTTTGTTGGCAGGCAAACCGGTGTTGTTGTTGCCCTGGCATCTGGAGCAATTCATGTTGGCCATGCGGGTCCGGGACATGGGGTGTGGCCAGGTGGTCGAGCCTGACCAACTTCAACCGAATATTCCGGCGTTGATGGCAGACGTGCTGGAAAACCCCCGGTACCGAAACAACGCCCAGAGCTTCGCTGCCAAGTACCGGGGGTTTGATCAGTCCCGGGTGCTGACCCATCTCATCCGACGGGTCGAGGCTTTGGCACAGACTCAATGAGCGAAAGACAGCGCAATGTGTCCGCTCCAATCGCCGCTGCGTTGTTGACCTGCTCCCTGTACAACACGGGCCAGATCGAACTTGGCACTGAGTGATTTTTGATGCAACAGTCGCAAACCCACGCCCAGGCTGGAAATATTGGTTTTCAAGGCATCGGGTTCGGCGGCATTGCGTACGAAGCGTCCATGGGCCATATCAATGAAGAACAGACCGCGCAGGTCGTTGACGTTGAATTTGAGCCTGGGTGCCAGGTTGGGACTGTAAAGCTCCATGTTCCAAACAGCCCCCTGGTCACGAGCCACTTCGCGCTCGTTGAAGCCTCGAACCCCCAAAGTTCCCGCCAATCCCAATTGTTCGCCGGCAACCAGTGGATCTTTGGTGAACTGCGCATTCAGATTGATGCGCCCTTGCCAACCGCCGGCCAGCCCTTGAAGGTGCGAGACATTGAGGCGCCAAAGCGCAAAGTCCCGCTCGGTTCCCACTGTGCCGGGCTGGTGCGTAGCGCCCGCGTAATTGGCTGCATCGTTGAGGTGCCCCCAGCGGGTGTTGCGCAAATGGGTGACAGCAACGCTGCTTTGCGCGTTGGGCCGGTTCCAGTTGCCTTGGTAACTGATGCTGACGGGCGTCGTCACCACATCGGCACCCACAAACCCACACGCTGAACCGGTGCACGCGTTCTCAAACAGTTTCCAGTCCAGACCGTATTTGATGTTGTGGTCGTATTCGCCCAGTCGTGTCAGATTCTGGTTGTAACGCAGGCCCGCAATCTTGCCCTTGCCTACAAACCCATCAATGCCGCTGGTTGCGCCAAACGTACCCGCATCCACATTCGATCCACCTGCATAGAGATCCAGGCTGTCGCCCATGTCGTACAGCGGGATGCGGTAACCGAGATTCAATAAAGTGACATCTTCTGCATGGGTGGGTGATGTGGTGTATTGCAGGCTCAGCACTTGGTCCCGGTCGAACAGGTTGGCGTGTTGCCAAGCCAGGCCCACACGCCAGTCACCCGCAGTGGTACCCCGTCCGGTGTTGTCCAGGCTCCATGTGAAGCGTCGTGGGACGTCTTCTTTTACTTCGGCTTCTGCGTTGACAAAACCCGGCTTGTCGCTGATTTTCAGCGTGATTTCGGTGCGTTTGGCCGGGTTCTCGTTGGCCAGGCTCAGGTTTTCGGTCATTTCAATGGCGTTGGGCATATCGCCACTGCGCAAAGCCGGCAAGCTGCGGAGCACATTGTCTTGACTGAAATGGTGGTTCCCTTTCACGCTGATGGTGTCCAGCCGGGCTTCGACCACCGTGAAGCGCACCACCCCCGCAGTGATGTCCTGTTCCGGCAAGGCCACCACGACGGCACTGAAGCCCAGTGATCGGTAGGCTTTCTCCAGCGCTTCTTGGGCCAACTGGATGTCGGCAAAGCTTTTGTGGGTGCCTTGATAAGGTGTGACCAAGGTGGCAATTTGTTCTGCAGACAGCAGCGAGTTGCCATCCACCTGAAACCGTTCGATAGAAAACGTGGGGCCCTGGGCCCAAGCCTGGGTTGCGCACAACAGCGCGGAGGTTAGGACAGAGAGAAAGCTAAAAAGCGGTTTCATCGGATCACACAAATGTTGTCGTTGCTGTCACGTCCGACGGTCGAACCCTCGCCCGTTGGTGCGGCCATGCTCGGTGGCACACTGGCCAGAAATCCCTGTTCGCCAGGGACCAGTTCTGGTTTGGTTTGCGCGTTGCGCACATAGCCGAATTCCCCGGCTTTGATAGACAACTCGCCGCCCGTGTTTCGCGCCACGATCATGCCGCTGAGCACGTCCACATGCAGACCGTCGGCCAGCGGTCGGCCTGCGTTGTCGTTCAGACCCTGGCAGTCTGCTGCACATTGTTGGAGACCATAGTGGGTTCCACGTATGCCCACGGTCGCGGTCGCTGTGGTGGTGGTGTGTTTGTCCATGCTGCGTTTGCCCACGATCCCTGTGATGGCACGCATGCCCCCCTTGATCAGGCTGACGCTGACGTCATCTTCCTCGGGTTTGTCTTTTTCGTATCGGTAGCGCTCAATGGTGATGCGGCTGTTGGGGCGGACCAACAGATTGCCGCCGTCGTTGAAGCGAATGCGTGCGAAGGATTTGGCTTCGGAGGCCAGCACATCCCCCTCGTCGACTTCGGATTGTGGCGCCAGTATCTTCGTCTGTCCGTTGGCCTTGGCCACCACCAGAACTCCGCTGACGTGGGTGACCACCCCGATGGCAGACCAGGCAGGCAAGGCCAAGCAACCCATCAAGGCCACGCCAATGTAGGCGACGAAACGTAGAAAGTGGTGTTTCACGATGCGAGCCTTCCGTTCAGCAGGGGCAGTAGTCAGGTTTGCGATGCTCATCCACCTTGCGTTCCAAGATGCCTTCACCGCCGTCGGTTGATGAACTGTCCTTGGTCGTCGATCCTTGGTTGGCTTCTTCCTCCTCTTCCCGCACCGTTGCATCCAATTGCATCAAGGTGTACAGCACCACTTCGGGATCATCATCCAGGAACGTCAGAGGCGTGGTTTGCCCCTGGTTCCCGCTGGTGGTGACTTCTCCTGCTTCCTGGGCACTTGTTTTTTCAATCGCATCCACAATGGTCTGCTCTGTCCCTGCTGTGCTCACAATGTTGGTTGATGCCTGCGTGATCACGGCATTGGAGGGGATGTTGCCCGAAACGGAGCCGCCGGGGGCGTTGAGGAACACCGACCCGCCTGAAACAGAGCCTCCAATCGCCAAGTTGCCCGGGTTGGCGGCTGTCAGTGTTACCTGGCCGGTAGAAGTCAAAGTGCCGTTGACGGTGAGCGGGCTGTTGGCTGTTAATTTCACAGCTGCTGTGCCGTTGAAGGTGGTGTTGGTGGGAACCACGGTCGCACCGTAATTGACGACTTGTGCTGTGCCGGATGCCGTTCCATTGACATCCAACGCCGCAGAACTGAGGCCTTTGCTCGGGGAATTGTTGGTGATGTAGGCATCACCGCTGGCGCTGAAGGTCAGGCTGGACGTTTGGGTGTAGGCCGGGGCGGAAGAACTGCCAATGCTGCCGGTTGATGCTGTCAAATTCAGCGTGCTGGCTTTGACGAGGCCCGAGGCCACCAGGGTGCCCGCGCTTTGTGTGATGTCGGCTGCGCCTGCCACGTTCAGCGAGCCGCCTGTTTGCGAAAAAGCGTTGCTGACATTCAGGCTGCCTGCATTGACAGTGCCCGTGCTTTGGCTGAAGCCAGCGGTGCTCAGGTTGTTTGTCACATTCAAGGTGGTGTTGCTGTCAAACGCCAGGGTACCACTGCTGCTGACACTGGAGAGCGTGACCCCAGACAGGTCTGCTTGCACGGTCACCCCGCTGGGAATGCTGATGCTGGCCACGTTCGTGCTGCTTGGCAAGGCGTCCCAGTTGGCTGGGTTGCTCCAGTTGCCGCTGGCACCTCCGATCCAATTGGCCAGAGAGCGCTGGGAGATGGCCAGCGCGTTGTTGTCGGTGGCAAAGGTGATGGCATAGTTCGACGCCTTGGCACCCGAGCCCAGGGCGAGGTCGTAGCTGCCCAC
>JACCDQ012196067.1_pt1 | contig 16476 bp, 12 predicted proteins | sample 7446031 | NCBI WGS metagenome assembly JACCDQ01 (sample SAMN15323442, study PRJNA562643) | freshwater metagenome | isolation source: river surface water | place: USA:Blue River Watershed | collected 2017-08-17
ACTACAAACTCATCTTCGTGGGCGACGCCACCATGAGCCCGTACGAAATTCTGCAACCCGGCGGCAGCGTGGAATACAACAACGAGGAAGCCGGTGCCGAGTGGTTGCAGCGCCTGACGCACGCCTTCCCCAAGTTCGCCTGGATCAACCCCGAACCGCCCGGCATGTGGCAGTACCGGCAAAGCATCGCGATCATTCAACAGTTGATGGGCCAACGCATGTACCCGCTGACCCTCAAGGGTATGGAAGAGGCCATGCGGACCCTGAGCAAGTAAGGTGCAGCCCATGTCGGTTGTATTTGGCAAACCCATCGCGCCCGCTTTGGCGGTGTTGGCAACAAGACGGAGGCGGTTGACAAGCGCCGCAAGCCGCGCGTGCGTGGCCTGCGGCGCCCTTTTTGTGCTGAACACCTGGGCACAAGAAGCGACCTCGCCACCACCCGTCGTTGCCCCCCAGCGTGCGCTTTACCGATTGGAAGTCCAAGGCCCCGATGCTTTGAAGGAGTTGATCGAGAAACACGCGGAGTTGCAACGCTTTGCTGCTCTGCCAGATCTGACGGCACCCGAACTGGAGCGCCTGTTGGCGCTGGCACCCGACAACATCCGGCAGTTGCTGGCCACGCAAGGCCATTTTCAGCCCCAGGTGGGCATTGACCTTCAGACCAATCCAAGCACCGACCCGGCTGAAAAAACCGTGCACGTGACCCTGCAACCAGGGCCGCGCACCACGGTTCGCAAGGTGAGCCTCGAATGGCTGGGGCCCATCGCCGATGACCCGTGGGCTGTTGCACGTTTGAGCCAGTGGCGTGCGCAATGGGGCCTGCCCTCGGGACAGCCCTTCACCCAAAGTGCCTGGGACGAGGCCAAAAGCCAATTGCTGCGCGGGGTGAATTCTCAACGCTACCCCCTGGCAACGTTCAGCGAAAGCCAGGCCCTGATCGACCCCGAACTGCACCTGGCCGACTTGCGGGTGGTGGTCGCCTCGGGACCGGTTTACACCTTGGGCCATCTCGACATTCAGGGGCAGGAGCGCTACAGCAGCGACATGGCCGCACGCCTGGTTCGGCTGGCGGGGTTGGAGGTGGGCCAACCTTACGATGAAGCGGTGCTGCAAGCAGCTCAAAAGCGCCTGAGTGACAGCGGTTATTACGAATCCGCTTTCGTGCTGCTGGACTTGACCACCCCACCCAGTGCAGCCACGGTACAGATCCGCCTGCGGGAAGTCAAACGCCAGCGGGTGTTGGTCGGCGTGGGGGCCAGCACCGACAGCGGGCCACGTGTCAGCTTCGAACACACCGACCACCGGGTGCCCGGCCTGGGCTGGCGCGCAGGAACCCGTTTGCAGTTGGAGCGCGACAACCAAACCCTGGGCACCGACCTGACCACGCCCGTGGACAGCCACGGTTGGAAATGGGTCACGGGCGCCCTGTTCAAGCGGCAACTGGACGAACCGGTGATCACCACCAGCCAGCAATTCCGTCTGGGGCAGGCGCAGGACGGCACGGAACTCAACCGCAGCCTGTTTGTGCAATACGACCGGGCCAAGGTGTCGGACACCACGGGGGCGCTGACAGACGACCTTCAATCCTCGTTCAGCGCCAATTACGCCTGGACGCGCAAACGCTTCGACAACCTGGTGTTCCCCACCTCCGGGTACGGCTTGGGGGTGGAGCTGGGGGCTGGGGTCACGCTGTCTCAAAGCCGCCTGCCTTATCTGCGGGGGAGGGTGCGTTGGAGCAGTCAATGGCCGTTGGCCCAAAACAGCACCCGCCCCAGCCGATTGGCATTGCGGCTGGAGGGTGGCGGTGTATGGAGTCGCAACGACGCGCCCATTCCAGCCACACAACGCTTCCTGGCTGGTGGTGACAACAGCGTGCGTGGCTACCCATTGCGTTCCATCGGCGTGCCCAACGCCAGTGGTGGGGTGGAAGCGGGTCGGTGGTTGGGCGTGGCCAGTGTGGAATGGCAACGCCCCCTGTGGTACGACGGGACACGCAGCCCCTGGGAAGCGACCGCCTTCGTTGATTCCGGGGCCGTCAGCGACGACGTCGGAAACCTCAAACCCAAAACAGGTGTCGGCATGGGTGTGCGCTACAACAGCCCCGTGGGACCACTCCAGGGCGATCTGGCCTACGGGCTGGAGCGGCGCCGTTTTCGCTTCCACCTGAGCGTGGGGTTTGTATTTTGAAGCGCATCGTCTCAACGTTTCTGTGGTTGTGCAGCGCCGCCCTTGCCCTGTGCCTGGCCACAGCGCTGGGCTTGGGTCTCTGGATGCACCACCCCCAGTCACTGCGTCACGCATTGACGTTGGCGCAATATGCCCTGCAGCGGCTGCCCGGCGAGCCCAGCACCTTGCGTTTCGTGGGCGCCTCCGGCAGCTTGGCCCAGGGGGGACACGTGGACGACATGCAATGGCAGGACGCCCACACGCAGCTTCACATCACCGACCTGGGCATCCAGCTGGTACCCAGCGCCTGGATCGGCTTGCTGGGCCAAAAATTGCGGTTGAAACAGGTGTCTGCTGCGACGGTGCGTGTTCATTACACCCCCGATGACCAGGCGACACCCCGCCCAAAGGACTGGTCTCTGCCTTACCTGGAACAGATGGACCTGCCTTTGAAGGTGGAGCAACTGGAGGTGGATGCCGGTGTTTTGGTCCACATCACCGGATTGGATGCGCGCTACCGCTATGGCCCCCCCCCAGAAGGTGGGACGTCAAGTCATCGGCTGCAGGTGGCGGCAGTCACACTGGCCCAAGGCCACTACCAAGGCGAAGCGCAGCTGAACGCCCACCAGCCCTGGGCTTTTCGCGCGCAGGTGGAAGGCACCGTTCAGGTAGAGACTGGGCCACGGTCTGCTGCCCAAGCGATCAACCTGCTGGCCGTGGGATCGGTGGAGGGGTTGCTGGGCCCGGAAACATCAGAACTCATGGCCACCGCCTCACTCAAACCGGGAGCAAAGGGTTTGTTCGCGACCGCCCCGGAACTGCATGCGCAGGCGGTGTTGCACCCGTGGGCACCCATGCCCTTGCAAGAGGCTCACTTCAATGTGAAGCGCCTGGACTTGTCTGTCCTGTGGCCTCAAGCACCACGCACCTTGATTTCGGGCCAGGGAAATGCCGGTTGGCGCAAGCCCCAGGGCACCGGTTCCACGGAAATGTGGCATTTGAACAGCCACATCACCAACGACAGACACGGGCCCTGGAGCCAGAAGGCACTGCCTGTGGAACGGCTGCAATTGGGTCTGACCTGGCATGAGCAGCGTTGGGAACTGCACCAACTCCATGCGTTGGCGTTGGGCGGTCGCCTCCAAGCCCAGGGGGCCTGGAGCGTGGCGCCCCCCCCCACTGGTCAGGCCGTCCCTTGGTGGAAACGGTTGCAACATTGGGAGGGGAGTGGTTTGGCCACCGGACTCCAGCCCCAGATGTTGGACCATGCACTGCCGTTGCCCGCGATCGACATCAAGGTTCAAGCAGCAAACGCCGCCCCCCGGCAACCCACTGCTTTCAGTGTGCAAGCCAACACGTCGGCCGGCGGCAGCCCTGCGCACCAGGCGTCCTTGGCATTCAAAGGCACCTGGACCCCCCAGGCCTGGCGCATTGCTTCGCTCCAGCTGCAATCCAGCGACGCCTTGTTGCAAGCCGCTGGCGGAGCAACCCTCGTCACGGGCGCTTTTGACATGAATGCCGACTTGCGGGTGCCGGGCTTCCACGCCCGGGCAGAACTGCAGGGCGACACCACCAGCCAAGGTGAATGGGAGGTGTCCGCCAGCCAGTTGTCTGCCTTGCAGCAATGGGCACAAAAAACCTGGGCCCGCTGGGAGCCTGCCTTGGCGCCTTGGGTGGGCCCCTGGGCAATGCCGGCTTGGTTGGGTCAGGGTCAGTTGGAAGGGCGCATCGACTGGCGAGGCCGATGGAGCGATGCGCCCCTGGACTGGTGGAAGGGCCAATCAACATTGCCTGCACGTTTTCAGTGGAGCAGTCAGGTCCATGCACCTTTGTTGAAATACCAAATGGCCACCTCACTGCCCGCCGTGGCGGTGAATGACGCCACGCTGACCCTGACCGGCCAGGGGAACCGGGTGACCATGGCCCAAACCGGCTCTGCGGCCTGGGGCCCATGGACATGGGACCAGGCCCTGGATGGGGCAGCGCAGCTCAACCCCACGCTCGGGGGTTGGTCGGTACAGTCCGTCATTGACACTTGGCGCATCGACCTGAAACATCAAAGTCGGCCCTTGCGTTTCCAACTGACCAATCCGCAACCGCTTCAGGCCCAGTGGTTGCCCCCCAACGCCAACAACCCGCACGGCACTTTTTCGGTTCAACCGGGTCGTTTGCAACTGCTGGCCAGCAAAGCACCCAGCCAACCCAAAGTCACTGCAGCGGTACATGCTGCGCCGGCCACGGTCCAGTGGGACACGCTACAGTGGGCCAATGGCCAATGGCGCTCCAACGGCAAGGCCCAGGGTTGGGCGTTGAGTTGGATCAACGCCTGGTTGGCGCATGAACTCTCGCCGCGGGGGCCCGTCGCAGAATCCGGCCTGAGCGGTGAACTGATGTTGCAGGCCCAGTGGGATGTGGCCACACCCAGCGCCAAACTGCAAGTCAGACGGGAGAGTGGCGATCTGGTGTGGGCAGCCACCACGGCCAATGAACGCATTGCGGCGGGGTTGCAGGAAAGCAGTTTGGACCTCACGCTGAACAACGACGGTGAAGTGGCGGCTCAACTCAGGTGGCTGAGCGACAACGCGGGCCAACTGGTGGCAGATATGTACACCCGTCTGCCCGAGTCCGGCAATGGCGATGCGCCGCTGAGTGGACAACTCCGGCTGGACCTGCCCAAGGTGGGTTTGTGGTCACGCCTGGCCCCCACCGGCTGGCGCATGAGCGGTGCCATGCAAGCCCAGGTACAACTGGGTGGCACGGTGCTGGAGCCCGCCTGGTTTGGCAACTTGCAAATGCGCAATCTGGCTTTGCGTTCGCTGCTGGACGGGCTTGAATTCAGCGATGGCCAACTCAACGCGACCCTATCCGGGCAACACCTCACTGTCGAAGAATTGAAAATCAGGGGGGCCGGCGGGAATGCCGGTGGTTGGTTGACCGGCAAAGGCCAGGTGGAATGGCAAAAAGGCCAAACCATGCCCACCATGGAACTGACCTTGGAAGCCCAGGCCCTGCGCCTGCTGGCCCGCGCCGACCGCCGTTTGACATTGACCGGCCAATTGCAGGCGCAGCTCAAAAACGAAGAACTGCAGGTGAACGGACGCATGGCGGCCGATCAGGCACTGTTCCTGCTGCCCGACGAATCCACCCCCAGCTTGGGCGACGATGTGCGAATTCAAGGGAAAACCGCACAGGTTGCCACCAGCCGGGGTGGGGTACCCACCACCGTCAAGGTGGCCTTGGATCTGGGTGACAACTTTCAAATCCGGGGCCAGGGCCTCAGCACCTATTTGCAAGGACAAGTGGAGCTGTCCGCCAAATCTGGCCAGGCGGGTACCCACCCGCAACTGCTGGGCCAGATCCGCACCGTGCGCGGCACCTACAAAGCCTACGGCCAGACCCTTGAAATCGAGGAAGGCACCGTTCGTTTCAACGGGCCCTACGACAACCCCGCCCTCGAAATTTTGGCCATCCGGCCTCACCCCAACCAACGCGTCGGTGTGCAAATCACGGGCAATGCCCGACAGCCCGTGGTGCGCCTGTATGCCGAACCCGATTTGCCCGATGTGGAAAAACTGGCCTGGCTGATCTTGGGGCGCCCCGCCACCGGTGGCGGGGCTGAAGCGGTGGTGTTGCAGCAGGCCGCGTGGGCCCTGCTGGGTGGACGCGGCAAATTGAGCGACGGCAACTTTGTGCGCGCCCTGGGGTTCGACGAATTCACACTCATGGGCCAATCGGTCGATGCCAACGGCAACACCAACGCCGCCGCCATCACGCTGGGCAAACGCATTTCCAACCAGTTGTACCTCAGCTACGCCCGCAGTCTGGCCGGTGCCACCGGTACGCTGTCCATCTTTTACGACATCAGCCAGCGCTGGACCCTGCGTGGCCAGGCAGGCGACGAAAGCGGCGTGGATTTGATCTTTACCCACAAGTTCGACTGACTTCGGGCGGGCCGTTAAAATCCGCGCTCCCTCCTCGTAGTTCAATGGATAGAACGGCCGCCTCCTAAGCGGCAAATACAGGTTCGATTCCTGTCGAGGAGACCACTTGTGCCAGCCGCGCTGCGGCCACCGGAAGGATGCCACCATGAGCACCATCAAAGCCCCTGAACTGCTGCTGCCCGCTGGTTCGCTCGACAAAATGCGGGCCGCCTACGACTTTGGCGCCGATGCCATTTACGCCGGCCAACCGCGCTACAGCCTGCGCGCGCGCAACAACGAATTCCGGTTGGAACAAATCGACATCGGCATTCGCGAAGCCCATGCCCGTGGCAAGAAATTCTTTGTCACCAGCAACCTGCTGCCGCACAACGACAAGGTGCGCACCTACATGCGCGACATCGCGCCGGTGATTGCGCTCCAACCCGACGCGCTGATCATGGCCGACCCGGGGCTGATCATGATGGTGCGCGAACAATACCCGGACATGCCGATTCACCTGTCGGTGCAGGCCAACACGGTCAATTGGGCCGCGATCAAGTTCTGGCAAAAGGTGGGCGTGACGCGCATCATTCTGAGCCGCGAACTCAGCCTGGACGAGATCGAAAAAATCCGGCAGGAGTGCCCGGACATGGAGCTGGAGGTTTTTGTGCACGGCGCGTTGTGCATTGCCTATTCTGGCAGGTGCCTGTTGAGTGGTTACTTCAACCGCCGCGACCCCAACCAGGGCACCTGTACCAACGCGTGCCGCTGGGATTACAAAACCCAATCCACCGCCACCGACCCCAACACCGGGGAAGCGATTGCCGTGAAAATGGAAGCGGGCTTCAACTTCAACCAGGCCCAGGAAGAGGCTGAAACCGCTATTGCCGCCTGCGGTGGCAGCCCGCGGCACGCCCAGGCAGATCAGGTGTTTCTGATCGAGGAAGCCGGCCGACCCGGGCAACTCATGCCCATCATGGAAGACGAGCACGGCACCTACATCATGAACAGCAAAGACCTGCGTGCAGTAGAGCACGTGCAGCGTCTGGCCGAAATCGGGGTGGATTCCCTGAAGATTGAAGGCCGCACCAAAAGCCTGTACTACGTGGCACGAACCGCCCAGATATACCGCCGCGCCATCGATGATGCCGTGGCCGGACGGCCGTTCAACCCACTGCTTATCACCGAACTGGAAGGCCTGGCCAACCGGGGCTACACCGCAGGCTTTTTGGAACGCCGCCCCAGCCAGGACTACCAGAACTACGAAACCGGCCATTCGCTGGTGGGGCACAGCCACTACGTGGGCGATGTGCTGTCCACCGCCGACGGCTGGGCCGAGGTCGAAGTCAAAAACAAGTTTTCCGTGGGCGACCAAATCCAGGTCATCCATCCCAGCGGGAACCATGTGATCACGCTGGAACAGATGCAGAAACTCGACGGTGAACCCGTGACGGTGGCCCCTGGCAGCCCACTGAAGGTACGGATTCCACTCGCAGACAGCTACCAGGGCGCCCTGCTGGCACGCCTGATTCCCGCGCCAGCCGCCGCATGACACCCAGGGGTCACTGGCGGCGCGCCTTGCGGTAATCCCAGGGGGGCACGGGCGCCCGATCGGCCCAAAGCCCCACACGTCGGGCACGGGCCAGGTCTTCGGCTTCTGCGTAAGCCACTCGCTCGGCCTGTGGTTGTTCTTTTTCGTACGCTTTGTAGTGCCAACCCATGCCACGCTGGATCTGGCGCAACCCGGCGTCGGTTCCATCCACCCACACGGTGGCCACCCAACGCCCGTAGCGGTCGCGCTTGCGGGCTTGTGCCTGCACACTCCGGTCCATCAGCAAATCACTCAAACTCTGGCGTGAGCGTTGGCCAAAAGGCTGACTTTTTTCAGGGGCATCGATACCACCGATGCGCACCTTGTGCTGCTCATAACCGGCAACCAGCAAGGTCACCGTGTCACCGTCGGTCACGGCCACCACACGCCCCACCAACACCCGTTCTTCCGATGCCTGGGTGGGCGGCACCCCTCCCAAAAACAGACAGGCCAGCATCCAGGTGCCCCACAACCATCGCCACGCTCCCGTCTGTTTGGTATTCATGGCGCAAGTATGACAGCATCATTTGCCCCCATGGACTGTGCCCTAAGCTGTGGATAATTCCTGTGCAAACCATGCAAGTCTTTGTCGCACCAAGGTTTGTCGCCCGCCGCCTGTTTTTTAATCACCATGCTCCCACGCCGCATCGCCCACCTGGACATGGACGCCTTCTACGCCTCCGTGGAGCTGCTGCGCTACCCGCAGCTTCGGGGCCTGCCCGTGGTGATTGGGGGCAGCCGACGCCGGGTAGACGACGCACTGCTCCAAACCCATGCGCAGGTTCCGCTGTCAGAGATCCCGCTGGCCGCTTTTGCGCGCCTGAAGGACTACGCCGGTCGCGGAGTGATCACCACCGCCACCTACGCCGCGCGGCAGTTCGGGGTGGGCTCGGCCATGGGGCTGATGAAAGCCGCCGTGCTCTGCCCTGACGCCATCCTGTTGCCCGTGGACTTCGACGAATACCGGCGCTACTCCAAGGCCTTCAAAACCGTGATCACCGACATTGCCCCGGTCATGGAAAACCGGGGGGTGGACGAGGTGTACATCGACTTCACCGACGTGCCCGGTGGCCAGCGCGAGGGTGGGCGGGTGCTGGCCCGCTTGATCCAGAAAAGCATTTTTGACGCCACAGGCCTGACCTGTTCGGTGGGCGTGGCCCCCAACAAGCTGTTGGCCAAAATGGCCAGCGAATTCAACAAACCCAACGGCATCAGCGTGGTGCATGAAGGCGATGTGGCCGACCGCATCTGGCCCCTGCCCTGCCGCAAAATCAACGGCATCGGCCCCAAAACCGATGCGCGCCTGCAGGCCTTGAAGATACACACCATAGGCGAACTGGCCCAGCAAGACGTGCTGGCTTTGCGTCAGCAATTTGGCCTCAGTTACGGGCAGTGGCTGCACGACGCTGCCTGGGGCCGGGACGATCGCCCGGTGGAAACCCACAGCGAACCGGTCAGCATGAGCCGCGAAACCACGTTCGAACGCAATTTGCACGCCGTACACGACCGCGCAGAACTGGGTGCCATCTTCACCCACCTGTGCGAACAGGTGGCCGCCGACCTGCAGCGCAAAGGCTACCAGGGCCGCACCGTAGGCATCAAGCTCAAGTTCGATGATTTTCAGCAAGTCACGCGCGACCACACCCTGCCCCAGCCCACCGCCGATGCCAAGGTGTTGCGCCAGGCCGCCGGTCTGGCACTGAAACGCGCCCCGCTGACCAAACGCCTGCGCCTGCTGGGTGTGCGTGTCGGGGGGTTGAGCAAGGTCGGCGCTCCCACCCACACAGCCCCCCACAACCTGACCCTCGACCTGGCTTGACCCATGCACGTCTATCACAACCCCATCCACGCCCTGCACGCCGGCCAAAAAGAAATGTACCGTGGACACTTGGTGCCCTGCCACGAAGTGCCAGACCGGGTGGACCACGTACTGGCCGAACTGCGCCGCCGCCCCATGGGGCCCTTGTTGACGCCTGGGGACCCAGACGATGCCCAATTGGCACGCATTCACACCCAACGCTACCTGGACTTTCTGGCCCATGCCTGGGACGAATGGGTGGCCTTGGACCCCGCCCACGCGCAGCAGGATGCACTGCCCTCGGTCTGGCCCACACGGGGTTTTCGCAGCGATGTGCTGCCCACCAACTTTGCGGCCCGCATGGGCCTGTTTTCATACGACGCAGGCACCCCGCTGACCGCCGGCACCTGGGCCGCTGCCCGCATGGGAGCGGCATGCGCACAGCAGGCCGCGCGCACCGTGGCCGGTGGTGAACGGGCGGCCTTTGCCTTGAGCCGTCCCCCTGGGCACCACGCCGGCCCAGACTTTTTTGGCGGTTATTGTTTCCTCAACAACGCCGCCCTGGCCGCGCAGACCCTGCGTGACCAAGGCGCCGAACGCGTGGCCGTGCTGGACGTGGACTACCACCACGGCAACGGCACCCAAACCATTTTTTACACCCGCGCCGATGTGCTGACGGTCTCTATTCACGGCGACCCGCACACCGAATACCCCTTCTTTCTCGGTTACGCCGACGAACGCGGCGAAGCCGATGGCCTGGGTTGCAACCTCAACCTCCCCCTGCCACGAGGCACCGATTTCACACCGTGGCGTGCCGCACTCGAACACGGCTTGGCGGCCGTGGCCCGCTTTGGCGCCCAGGGTTTGGTGGTCTCGTTGGGGGTGGACACCTTTGAAGGCGACCCGATTTCGGGCTTCCGGCTCCAAAGCACCGACTACCTTCGACTGGGTGAGCGCCTGCGCCAAGTCGGTCTGCCCACCGTCTTCGTGTTCGAGGGTGGCTATGCTGTGGCCGAAGTGGGCTTCAACGTCGTCAACGTGCTTGCGGGATTTGAAAGTTAAACAAACACCTCACTGGCGGGCCGTGCGCAGGTTGGGGGGCACGGCTTGCGGATGGCTGGTGCGCCACGGATTGATGTCCAAACCGCCGCGGCGGGTGTAACGCGCGTACACGCTCAAACGCGTGGGCCTGCAACGCGTCCACAGATCCATGAAGATGCGCTCCACACACTGCTCGTGGAATTCGTTGTGGTTGCGAAAACTCACCAGGTAGCGCAACAGCCCTTCCTGGTCGATCGGATGGCCGCTGTAGGCAATCTGGACGCTGCCCCAGTCGGGTTGCGACGTGACCAGGCAATTGCTTTTGAGCAAATCGCTCACCAGCACTTCGTCCACCACGGTCTGTTGCGCGTCGGCACTCAGCAGTTCAGGGGCGGGGGTGTAATGGATGCATTCCACATCCAGCCGGTCCAGGCTGAGTCCCTGCAGCTCCTGCATCTGACACCGATCAAAGTCAGCGGGCAACACCAGTTGCACCCCCACGCCGCCGGACCGACCCGCCCCCCGCCACACCGCTTCGCTCAGATCGGCCCGCAAACGGTCCTGTACCGCCTGCGCATCTGCAAACCGGGTGTTGTTGAAGCTGTTGAGGTAAAGCTTGAAGGATTTGCTTTCAACAATGTTGGGGGTTTCGCACGGCACCGTCACATGGGCCAGTGCCACCTGCGGCTTGCCACGCAGGTTGAGCCAGCTCAACTCGTAAGCGGTCCACAAATCAGCGCCCACAAAAGGCAACTGCGCACCCAGGCCCAGCTCTTCCCGCTTGGTGGCGCGTGGCAAAGGGAACAGCAGGTGGGGATCGTACTGGTCAACATAAGCCGACGCTTTACCCAGTTGGGACTGCTCGGGCTGCAAGATCAAAGGGTTGGACGACATAAGGCCTCAAACAAATTCACGCTCACGCAGCCACTTGGTGGCCACCCATTTGTCACCTGACAGCACAGGAGCGCCACCGTGCAGGGTTTTGGTGCCGGGGTGTGGGCGATCGTAAGCAAAAAACACCGCATTGCCACGTTTCGCTGCCACCTCCAACCCCACGTCGGGAAAGGTGGTGCTGCCCCCACGCTCTGGTTCGTTCAGGTACATCACCACGGTGGCGACACGCTGTCCTCCACGCTGCACGATAGAGGCAGTACCCGGTTCGGCGGGGTCAAAATAATCGTAATGGGGCCTGTATTGGGCACCCGGACGGTAATGCAACACCTGCAGGCCTTCTCCATTGACCAAGGGCCAGTTGAGCAGGCAGGCAATGCGGTTTTCCACAGCGGCCACCACCGCGTTCTCGCCGCGCCGGAAAAACATGCCGTTGCTGGTGCGATCAGCGTTCAATTCTTCGCCCCCCGTGCTGGTTTGCACCGTCAACGAACGGCTCATGCGGGGCGCAGCCGCAGCGATCAGCGCGTCGCATTCGTCAGCCGACAACAAATTGCCGAACACCACCAATCGGGGTTGGCGCATGTGCATCAACACGTCTACCCAGCGGTCTCCCGCATCCAGACGGGTTGATCCGCTGTCGAGACAGGGCGCAGGGAAACTCACGCCGCGGCCTCGCGGCGAAACACCAGGCGGTCGATGGTTGACGCGGTTGGGGCAAACCGGTAGCCCGCAGCGTCAAAGGCCTTCAAATCATCCACCGTGGTAGCCCGGTGCTCCACCGCGTGGCGCATCATCAGGCCGCGGGCCCGTTTGGCAAAAAAGCTCACCACCTTGTACTGGGCACCTTTGCGATCTTCAAACACGCAGGTCACCACACGCGGTTTCAGGGCCCGGGTATCCACCGACTTGAAATACTCTTCGCTGGCCAGGTTCACCACCACGGGGGTTTTGTCGGCGGCGGCGCGCTGGTTGAGGTAGTCCGCGATTTGACGCCCCCAAAACTGGTACAGGTTTTTGCCTTCGGGGGTGGCCAGCGGGGTGCCCATTTCCAGCCGGTACGGTTGCATCAAATCCAGCGGACGCAGCACACCATACAGACCGCTGAGTATGCACAGGTGGTCCTGCAGCCAGTCCAGATCAGTGGGTGCCAAGGTTTTGGCGCTCAGGCCGTCGTACACATCGCCATTGAAGGCCAACACCGCCTGCTTGGCGTTGGCGGTGTTGAAATCGGGTGTCCAGGCCTGGTAGCGGGCCACGTTCAACCCGGCAAGCGAATCGCTCAGGCCCATCAGGGTGGCAATGTCCTGCGGGTTTTTGGGGCGAAGCACATCCATCAGCTGCTGCGCCTGCTGCACAAACAAGGGCTGCGTGTGCACCCCGACATGAGGTGGGGTTTCGTAGTCCAGGGCTTTGGCAGGTGACAGTAAAAACAACATGCTGATTCATCCGGTGCTGCCGCATTATCGGTCAGCCGCCACCCCCTCGATGGCGCCCCGGACTTATTTGAAATCCCCCGCCAGCGAAGCCAGGGTTTCTGCCGGAATCAGCACATGGGCCGGGTAGTGGGTGTGGTCACACCCCAGTTTGACGCCCGCCCCCGCCTGCACTGCCGCGCGCATGGCCGGTGTGAACTCGAAACGCACGAAGTGAACGGCGCTGGTTTTTTCCTCGTTCTCGCGGTCCATGTCTTCGTCGGCAATGGCATACACCCGGGTATGCCCCTCCACCTCCACAAACAACCGATCTTCCACACCCATCAGGCGGGCCAACTCACGCCGACGCTCGTGCACGTCCGTGTATTCGATCAGCAAGGTGGCCTTCCAGTTGCTGCCATCGGGCACCAGGGGAGCGTAGGCATCGATTTCGTTCTGTATGCCCTCCTCTTCAAAGATTTTTTCAATCCGCAACATCTCCTGTATTTGGTAACGGACTGTGGTTTCGCTCTCAAATTGCAGGTGTAAATGCTCCCCCAGCCTGACACTGCGCAACCGGCGATGGGCCATCACGCCGGTTTTGTGCAGCTTGCGCCATTTGCTGTAGGCCTCCAGGGTCATCAGGCTGTCGGGGGTGATGCGACCGGTGGTGTGCATGGTGTTTATTTCAATCCGTAAGCGGTGCGCACCAGCGTCAAGGGGTGGGCCAACTGTGGCTCGCCCAGGTGGTTGACCTCGAAGCCCTGTGCTATGTGGTGGCCGCCCAAGGGGCAATCCGAACTGATGTAGTCGGGTGGCACGCCTTCTTTGTGGTTGGCCATGGCCTTGAACACAGGTTTTCCTATCTTCATGGCCTGTTCGTGGTGGGCCTTTTTCACCCCAAAGGTGCCGGCGTGGCCAGAACAACGCTCCACCGTGTGGACAGAGGTACCCGGAATCATCTTGAGCATCTCCTCTGTTTTCTTTCCCATGTTCTGCACCCGCCCGTGGCACGGAATCTGATAGCTCACGCGACCCAGGGGTTCGGGGAAATCGGTGTTCAGCAAACCGTCGCGCTTGCGGGCCATCAGGTACTCAAACGGGTCCCACATGGCTGCTTTTACACGCTGGGTGTCGGGGTCATCAGGAAACATCAAAGGCAGTTCCTGCTTGAACATCAGGGTGCAACTGGGCACAGCGCTCATCAGGGCGAAACCGTCTTTGGCGTACTTGGCCAGCACCGGGATGTTGGCTTCCTTGCTGGCCTGTACCGATGCCAGATCTCCCAGCTCCAGCTTGGGCATGCCGCAGCATTTTTCCTTTTCGACCAGCACGTAAGGTATGCGGTTGTGGTCCAGGATTTTCAGCAGGTCATGGCCTATGCCTGGTTCGTTGTAATTGACGAAGCAGGTGGCAAACACGGCCACCTTGCCCGGGGTGCGTTCGCCATCCACCACATCGCTGAATGGCGACGGGGCAGCACTTGATCGGAACTTTCGGCGGGCCAGTTCAGGCAGCCAGGCGTCTTTGTGCACCCCAAGCACCTTTTCCATCGCCCCGCGCGCCAGCTGGGTTTTGTTCACGGCGTTGGCCACCTGCACCACCACCGGTATCCCGGCAAAGGAACCGTGGATGTCGGTCGATGCCAAAAAACGCTCCGACGCCTTGACCTTTCCCGCTTTGAACCCGATGGCCTTGGCCCGCAACATGGTGTGCGGGAAATCCAGGTTCCACTCGTGAGGTGGTGTGTAGGGGCACTTGGTCATGTAGCACAGATCACACATGTAACACTGGTCCACCACCTTCCAGTAGTCCTCCCGCTTGACCCCATCCACCTCCAACGTCGGGCTTTCGTCCACCAGGTCGAACAAGGTAGGAAACGCGCCACACAGGCTGACACAACGCCGACAACCATGACAAATATCGAAAATACGTTCCAGCTCGTTCAGGCACAGGTTTTCGTCGTAAAAATCCGGGTTCTGCCAGTCCAGTGCATGTCGGGTGGGTGCCTCCAAGTTGCCTTCGCGTGCCATGACCATCTCCTTGATGTTGTCTGGATGACCGGGGGAGCGTTCAGCAAAAGGCGCTGTCCCTCGCAACGCCTCATGCTCAACACACCGGAAACGGCTTCCTCAGTCCACCAATTCGTTCAAGGCTTTCTGGTAGCGGTTGGCATGGCTGCGTTCGGCCTTGGCCAAGGTTTCAAACCAGTCGGCAATTTCGTCAAAACCTTCGTCCCGGGCGGTTTTGGCCATGCCCGGGTACATGTCGGTGTACTCATGGGTCTCGCCCGCCACGGCCGATGCCAGGTTCTCGCGGGTGGACCCGATGGGCAGCCCCGTGGCCGGATCACCCGATTGCTCCAGAAACTCCAGGTGCCCGTGGGCGTGCCCGGTTTCGCCCTCGGCGGTGGACCGAAACAAGGCGGCCACATCGTTCTGGCCTTCCACATCGGCCTTGTTCGCAAAATACAGGTAACGGCGATTGGCCTGGGATTCGCCCGCAAAGGCATCCTTCAGACACTGTTCGGTTTTCGAACCTTTGAGTTGGGCCATGGGTATCTCCTGTTGAAGTTGACGTTGGACCGCCCCAACCACCCCAGCCGAGGGCGGACAGCCCCAAGCATAGGCACTTCAAACACAACCGATGATTGCCATTCTCTATCTGACAAATTGATACACCCTATGAAACAGCACCCGGACAACCACTGCTTCGGAAAAGCACCTGAGACATCAGGGCGAACCCCTAGAATTGAGGGTTTGGTAAAACGCCTGTGAACGGTCTCTCCCATGTCTGACACCCTCGTCCAACCCGGTTTGCAATCTTTGTCCAAGTCTTTTGAACCCGCTGCCCTGGAAGCGCAATGGGGGCCTGAGTGGGAGAAGCGGGGCTATGGTGTGGCGGGCTTTCGGGGCACCGCCCAACCGAGTACCGAAGCCGCCGCCATCGGCCGCAACTTCGCCATCCAGCTGCCACCGCCCAACGTGACCGGCACGCTGCACATGGGCCATGCGTTCAACCAGACCATCATGGACAGCCTGACGCGCTACCACCGCATGGCGGGCTTCAACACCGCCTGGATTCCAGGCACCGACCACGCCGGCATTGCCACCCAGATCGTGGTGGAGCGCCAACTGCAAGGCCAAGGCATCAGCCGTCACGACATGGGCCCCACCCCTGAGGAGGCGCGCAAAAACTTCGTGGCCAAGGTGTGGGAGTGGAAAGAACAATCCGGCAACACCATCACGACCCAGATGCGCCGCATGGGTGACAGCGTGGACTGGACGCGCGAATACTTCACAATGGACGACAAGCTCTCCAAGGTGGTGACCGAGACCTTTGTGCAGCTCTACCAGCAAGGCCTGATCTACCGCGGCAAGCGCCTGGTCAACTGGGATCCGGTGCTGATGAGCGCGGTCTCCGACCTCGAGGTCGAGAGCGAGGAGGAGGACGGCAGCCTGTGGCACATCGCCTACCCGCTGGCCAGCGGCGAGGGCCAACTGGTGGTCGCGACCACCCGGCCCGAGACCCTGCTCGGTGACGTGGCGGTCATGGTGCATCCCGAGGACGAGCGCTACGCCCACCTGATCGGCGAGCAGGTGAAGCTGCCCGTCACCGGCCGCCTGGTGCCGGTGATTGCCGATGCCGATGTGG
>JACCDQ010308890.1_pt1 | contig 16474 bp, 13 predicted proteins | sample 7446031 | NCBI WGS metagenome assembly JACCDQ01 (sample SAMN15323442, study PRJNA562643) | freshwater metagenome | isolation source: river surface water | place: USA:Blue River Watershed | collected 2017-08-17
CCTCTTCACGATTCGAGATGCTTTATCTCATTTTGTTTTCCCGTTGTTTCTTTAACGGGTTGCAAAGGTACAACTAATTTTTAACTTTGCAACTTTTTTCAAAAAAAATTTGAAGTTTTTTTTCAAAACTCCAAAACCTTCAGATTTTAACTCTAGATATAAATACCCTTTGTTAAAAATTGCTAGCTATCTCCTCTTTTACAAGTCAACCTCTAGCGCCTGTCGGCTTTTTTTGATGTCGTATCTATCAGAACGGGAGTGCAAAGATAGCATTATTAATTTCACAAAGTCAAGCATACTTTAAAAATAATTTAATATAACACTAACCCCTACTTCGCATCAACCTATTAAACAGCTACTTACATCTCCCAAAAAAATCAAACTTTTTTCTGTTTGCTTTGTTTTATCGACTTCTGTAATCCCAATATCCCCAATAAAATGTAGCTTACTCAAGAATTAAACCTCATTGCACCTCCTTAACGCTACCCTCTTTTACTCCGGTATTATAACAATAGAGTTTGACTTATGACCCGTTTCTTTAGAAATGATTTGTAAATTATACGAACCTGGACTCAAATTAAGTTTTCGATTAATAGCTAAATTAACCTCATCCCCTGCTTCAACTTCCCAAAAATCCAACAATCGACCCAATAAATCAGTTATTGAAATAACATAAATACCTCCTTTTTTAGTTCCAGGTATATATATGTTGATTGTTTCATTCTCTATGGGATTGGGGTAAATCTGTATTTCAGGTGTATTTAAATTCGTAATTGCCACAAAAGATGGATCTACAGATTTGCACCAATTTCGCATTTGACCATACCAATTCCATACATCTAAACTTCCACCCATACGGGTATATTGCTTCAAATTGGAATTTTTAGAAACGCTTGAGTCCAGCCATGATATTAATAAAGCATGCGCAGAGTCGGGATGATTATTATGCAATTGAATAAAAGTATCACATGCCAAAGAATGCATCAATGCAATGGATGCTGCCACTTGGGGTGAACTAAATGAGGTCCCTGTTTCAGATACATAGGGGTCATTCACATTGAATTCAACCGGTTGGGTTGTATAAATAGAAACTCCTGGTGCCGCTAAGTCCACGAATTCAGTCGAATAACCACTGTAATAATGTTGATTATCATTATTACTGGCTGAAACCATCACTAGATGCTTCGATGGACACATAGTAGGCAAATCCCCAAAATTCTCAATTTTTATATTTCTATTGGTCGTTGCTGCAGCATTCAAAATACCTACCGATCCCAATGAATCAAACATTTGACACCACAACGGAGCATCTTCTGGATAACCATTATCCATACCCAAGGATTGATTAACCGCCACAATATTTGCGCCAAGACGACCATTGGAACTCAAGTATAGTTGTTTCATCTTATAGGCATAAACCATACCTCTTATTAATCCAAGCTCAACATCCATCAAATTTTTGGGCCAACAATTGATAGGAAGAACTTTTACAGTCCAAGCAACACCGGTTATACCAATTCCGTTATTTCCAGTTGCGCCTACCACCCCTGCAACAGAAGTACCATGTCCGTCGTACACCGAAACTTCATTAAAAACTCGCGGATTTTCATCTCCCGAATTCCAACCTTGGTAATCATCGATGTAAGAATTCCCGTCATCATCCTTACCGTTCCAAGGGATTTCATTTCTATTAATAAATAAGTTTTGTTTTAAGTCGGGATGTGAAGTGTCGTAACCATCATCAATTACAGCAACCACAAGCGTATCACCACGCTTATTAATGGCTTGGCTTGAATAAACCCACAATTTATCGACTGAAATTTGGGATAAATGTACTTGTCTATTAACTAAGGGATCATTCGGCAAAGTGCGTTTGACTAATTTATGCGTAAACTGAACAATTTGCACCCCCTTCATTCCTTTTATATAATTTGTCAGTTGAGAATAATTACGATTCCAATATTCCGTCGAGCTATTGATCAACTTTATTGAAATTAATCCCATACGGGTGTCGATTACTTCTGTTGTAAACCGAACCGCTGGGAATTCATTATCACCACCGACAAATGCAACTTGATTGAGAATAATGGATTTTATATTTGTATTGTTCAAGTTAGAAATTACTGGATCAATAAAACTGGAATTTTCAACTTTTACTATCCATGCGTTTGGAAGGATTTTAGACGTATCTAATTTTGAAGTCGTTTCAGACAAAAAGGTAGTTGAAGAAAGCAAAAATGGAATTGCCTCAATTCTAGTTTTGGCGAAAAAACAAAGTAGTGAAAGTATTACTAGAAAGCGCTTACGTATATATAGATATTTAAATGAATTCATTATCGGTGTAAATTTATAGATAGAAATTAACAAAAAAAGCCCACAAACTTAATTGTGGGCTTTTTTTATTTGCAATATTTATAACATTATTTGTTAGCTGAATCGGGTTTTGCTTTCATTTTAGCTTCACGAGCTGCAACTTTTACTAGATAATCATCAATTCTCTTTTTCATTTCGATAACTGATGCGTCGGTCGGTTTGATTTCTAGAACCTTTCCATAGTAGTAACTTACTTTAGGGTAGTTTTTATTTTTCTGAGCATAAAATGCCATGTTGCGATATGCGTTTTCAATGTCTTTAATAGATTTTGCTTTTTGATTCGCATCCATTTTTGCAATCCAACGTTCATAGGCCGCGGTAACTCTTCCACTTGAATCGGTTGGATCGATCATAGCTTCAGTAGTTGCGATCAAATAATATCCAGACAAATAGTTTGAATCTTGTTTTACGATTTCTTTGTACACATTAAGAGCCTTATCGTTTTGACCCATGAAAGATAAAGTTCGCGCTTGGAAAAACAGATCTCTCAAATTTAAAGTACCATTATTCTTGTTTCTCTTTAATTGTAAGATTTCGTAAGCCCTTTCATAAGCAACGTTCGATTCATTTTTAAGAACCTCGATTTTCTTCTCTGTTTCTTCTTGATTTGGATTGTAAACAGTATCAGCGGCAGTAAGTGCATTTATTTCACGTTGTTTATCACCACCTAAACCATAGTACAATTCAAAAGTTGCATCGTACATCGAATTTGAAGAACGCATAGTGTCATTCAATACCGATTTGAAACCACTAAACGCAGGTGCTTGCTGGTTGTCTTTGAACAATAGAATCGACTTGAAGTATAATTCTCTACCCATCAAACTACGACCCATTGGTTTAACGTATTTTGATTCATACAAATCAAAATTCTGTAAGGCAATTTTAACTTCTTCTTTAGAAATATCTTTCTTACCCACATATGCATAGGCAATAACACCATAGATGTTCGGCATTTCTTTTTGTTTCAATAAAGCATTACCTTCATTAATTGCCTCGTCAAATTGAGCATTTAAATATAACGCTTCAACAAACAAGCGACGCGCAGTAAGGTTATTGTTTCTCTTTAAATATTCTTTGAAATAAATAATTGCGCTATCACGTTGATCCATCAAATTCATGATCTCGGCCATTTGACGGTAAGCAGGAGCAAATTCGCGATCTTTTTCCAACGCCTCATTGATTCTCAATTTTGATAACTCGTAGTTCTTTACACGGCGATAAACACGCGCTTCTTTTAATAATGGACGAGGGTCAGTTGGTTCTTCGTAACCTGCAACAATGAACTGTTGAACAGCCGCTGATAAATCCATTTCGTTAAGAATCATCAAAGCGTCACCTAACAACAATTTATTTTCAAAGTCGGTAGTACCTTTTTCCAAATGATTCTTTGCTTTGTTTGCATAACGAATCAAAGTTTCTTTAGGACCATACTCCACCATTAAATAGGCTCTTCCAATTTCCTTGTTCATCAAAGGTTGTAACTTCTTCTTTTCAGTCAAAGCTTGTTGGAAAAATGCTTCAGCCGCATTTTGATCACCTGAACGTAAAGAAATTAAACCCTTACCAATCAAATTGATTTTACTTTTTGGAGCGTTTAATAAACCTTTATCAAAATAATCAATGGCACCTAAAGAATCGCCTTTTAACAAGGAGTTGATTCCAGCATAGTAGTAATTATCTCCTACTTTCGGTTTTTTGGTGATTAATGTTTTGAAAACATTCTCAGCGTCTTCATACTGTTCGTTTCTGACAAATCGATTTGCCTCAGCTAAACTCTGAGCATTCAACGACTGGAAAGATGAAATTGCCGCTATGGCAAGTAAAGATACAATTACGTTCGATTTCATTTTGACTGCAAAAAAAATAATTAAATGTTAAAAGATTGTAAACAACTGATTAAAAAGGTCAATTTATTTGGAAAATTTGTTGCATTTTTCGCAAATACCCAATAAAATCAGCATCAACCTATATCACTCTTATAACAACATTTTCGATGCCAAATTTGTTTCAACCCATCAAGCTGACGTAGAAATGACAATTCGCATCAATCTACTTGGATTTTTCTTCCAGCAGAATGTGCAGGAAGCAGTCCGGATTTTTGAAGTAGTGCCTGTCCTGCTTGGCTATTGGCATATAGAATAAAACCAGTAATCAATCCTGAATACCCTTGAGATTCATAACTCATAACGGGTTGTACAAAAGGGTACTGTTTTGCGCTAATCTGCGATTGAAATGGCCAATATAAATCTCCATCAAAATTTTCAACCTTTAATATAGTAAATGAATTTCTCAATTCTCTTGCCAGTGGATCTTTTAAATCAGCAATGGTATTCAATGAAATCAAACCAATGGCATATTCGTGTTCATTAACATATTTAAGCACATCCAAATCAGATTTCATTTTGGTGGCTTGAATGGATCGATTTTGTGGCTTATACCCTTTATCTTCTAATGTGTTTTTAACGCACAAGAATGCGGAAGTGTTTGCGCCCGTAAAACACAAAGAATAGGTAGATTGTTCCTTCGCCATACCCCAGAGTCTAATAATTTCTTCCATTTTTATGGCTTCTCGTTTCGATTTTAAGCTTGAAATGAATACTGGAGCAGAATAACCGAGTAGCACTGAATTTACGGTTGCATTTTTATGTGATTTTAGCCAATTTATTTCTGATGGATCCAAACTATCATGCACAACGATTCCATTTAATTCACCATCGACAAACTTTTGCATCAGCGGTGAGTATTCAGAAAAAACGGGTTCAATTTTTGCTTTGGGGTATTGGCTATGAAAAATTTCCAACCATTGTGTTACCAAAAAGCTATCTCCCTGTTCAAAACCGATTTTGACATTTCCTGCTGTTGGCACATCCTTGTTAGGGGCTGAATAATCAAAATTTTGACACGAAAAGATGGAAATAAGTAGTGGTATTAACCATAATAAAGCATTGGTGTTTTTTGTTTTCGGGGGATATTCATTCTGCTCGGAATCATTTTGGTATTCAGAAATTGAATTGGAATTCTTTGAATAACGCATGTTAAACATGGTTTGGGAAGCATTTTTCTTAATGAATTTCCAACCCCGGAAAAAGCGAATACATCCCCAAATAAATAAAACTAAACCTGCCCACAAATTACCTTGATCGATTCCCCACATTCTAAGCACAACAATTTCTGGCGCAAAAAACGCAAAATAAATTGCGAATGAAGCAAAAATCAAACTCGAGGCAAAGTGGTACCAATATCCAACCTTCATGGTACAAAAATAAAATAGGTCGGTTAAAACCGACCTATTTTTGTAAAATTTATATTTTGATAGGAATTACTTCACCATCATAGTTTTAGAAATTTTGTTTCCGCCGGTGATCACGCTGTAAGTGTAAACACCTGGAGTTAACATAGAACCATCGATGTTCAACATGTGATTACCACGATTCAAACTGTTGTAAGTTTGAGTAGAGATTAATGCACCCAATGTATTTCTTACTTCCAAAGTAACATTACCTGGTTTCGTTAAGTAAATCAATACTTGTGAATTATCGCTGAATGGATTTGGTTGGTTCTGATTCACAACAAAAACTTCGCCAGTGTTTGGAGTTTCTACCCCTACACCGTACAACATTCCGATGGTACCATCCAAAATTTCAGATACAGGAACCGCTTGGTACATGATTTTATTGTTCATAACATCATGGTTAGCCATTACACGATCATTGTTCTGTAAGTTGGTACCAGGGATGTCATCTTGCTGCCAGATAACGTGAACGAAATCATCTGCTTCACGAGCAACAGAAGCGAAATCATCTTCCTTGCCAATAAACTGAGTAATGTTTTGAGGAGTTGCCCAAGTAGCACCACCATCAGTAGAATGTACGATTCCGATATCGCGATAATTCGCATCCAAATCAGATAAATCCTGCTCAATTGGAACGGAGAAAGTAACATAGATATTACCATTTGCATCGATTGCCGCTGAAGGTTGACGCAACGCACTGGTGTTACCTAAACGCGCAGTTGTGTTCACCCCGGAAGGTAAAGCACCACTGGATAATGCTTGAGTAGTTGCTGGACGCAATGAATTAGCACCATCGCCATCACGATCAAATTGGTTTCCACCAACAATTAATTCACCACCGTTAGTTTTATCCTCATTCCAATAAACCAAAGCTTGGTATCCAGGGAAGAAACTATACGATTCGTCTGTTGTATCATCGTCTAAAACGCGACCCAATCCCCAAAAAGCATGAACCTTATCAGAAGCATCAATAACAACGTGAATGGTACCATCTGCAGTAAATGGAGTATCTGTCATGTATTGCTTTCCTGTCCATGGAGCATATTTAAATGGTTCAGCAGCAATACGTGTGAAATCGGTTCCAAAATTTGTACTCTTCCAAACGAATGTACCCGTCATCAAACCAGAAATACCAATAGCTACGGTATTGCCTTTAACGTCGATTGAATACGCATCCGCACCACCATAGTTGGTTAAAGTGCTGTCGTATCCAGGCAACATTTGGTGTTGAATATCCCAAGTAGTTCCACCATCTAAACTACGGCTGTAAACCATAGGAGCGAAAATACCTTTTCTTTCAGGAGCACGAGCTTCACCAGGAGCTGCAGAGTCAGTATAAGAGCAAATCAAGTGAATGGTATCACCATTATTTGCTGCTCTTGCCCAAATAGGCTTGTATGGAGTCTCGTTCAACACGTATGTAGTAGTTGAAGGACGTGAAGTTGCGCTATTTGATTTAGTTAAGAAGAAACCACCGTTGGTAGCATCGTGACCAATGGTAAAAATAGAACCATCAGACAAAATACCTACGCTTGGCCAACCTGTACGTTGCGTTGCTTCTACTTTTTCATTACTTGCATCACCCCAAGTACCTGTAGCACTCTTAAAATTGTAACCTGTACCACGGCCAGGGAAACCAGCTGCGTCGGAACTTGCAGTAGTCCAAACTGCTGATATTGAGCCATCTTTATGACGGACAAGTCTGCGTCCGATAGCCGCGTTTGTTTGCAAATCGTAGTAAGTAGAACCGATTTGTACAAAGTTAGCATGATTTGCAGCACGGTTAGTCACCGTATTTTTTCGATTGTTTGCGGAGATTACCCCCAAAGCAGTAGGTTCGTTGACTACTCCTCTAATGGTAGTTTTTTCTGCTTTAAGGTTTTGATTTCCTAAAAACTTCAAGTTTTTAGCTGTGTTGGACTGACCAAATGTCATACCAACCATCAAACCCGCGGAAATTACTGTGTATAGTTTTTTCATACGCATAGTTGTTAGTTGCGAATTAACTCATTTTAGGTTAAAAAAACCTCAAAACGGGTGAAAATTTGTCGTAAAAATGAAACTATTTTTTAGAACCGTTCAAAATATTCACAACGGTTTCTACCAATAAATCGGCATCGGTTGCTGCACCTCGATGTATACCTTTTGTGCGAAGATCAAGCAACTTCAATTGATTGATAACCCAATCCAAATGGGTTAATGAATAGTTGGATTTCGCCCGAAGGTAATCATCCACAAAAAAAACGTTAACCCCTAAACTCTGAGCAATTTGTTGTTTACTGGTTGTTGGAATAGAATGAAGCACTAAAATTTTTGTAAAATACGAATACAGAACCGAGGTAATGGGTATTAATTCACCGGATTTCAAACGCACGCCCATTTGATGGGCAATTTGAATACTTTTGTTGAAATTCCGACTTCCCAAGGCATTTTGTAGCTCAAAAACATTGTATTCTCGATTAAAGCCAACATGTTCATCAATGTGTTGAACCTTGATAAATTCGTCTTTCACCATGACAAAAATCTTCTCCAGTTCATTTTGAATTACTGAAAGGTCGGCACCTATCAAGTCTAAAATTCGAAGGATGGATTCAGTATCTAATATCTTTCCTTTGGATTTTGCGAAAATGGGCAACCATTCTTTGATTTGGTAATCTCTTAGTTTCTGGAAATTCCCTTCGGTGTATTTGGTTGCCAATTTGGCGAACTTACTCCTCATATCCAGTTTTCCTTTTCGAAACGCCAAAACGAGAATGGTTGAAGGAAGCGGTTTTTCCAAATAGGCAATCAAGGGTTCGAGCTCTTTTAAATCGTGAGCATCTTTTACCATAACCAATTGGTAATCGCTCATCATGGGATATCGTCGGCTCATGCCAATGATATCATTTGCCGAAACTTCTTTACCGTAAACAATAGTTTGATTGAAACTTTTACTTTCGGGGGAAACCACACGCGATTCCAATTCTGCACACAACGCATCAATAAAATAAGTTTCTTCACCGTGAAACGTATACACAGGAGAAAACGCACCAGATTGAATTTCTGACAATATTTTTTGAAACACTGGAACCGTATCGGTTGATTTTGCCATGCTTTTATTAATTTTACCCCGTGGAGAGTTTAAATTTTCCCGAACTGAAAGATGACTTTCAATTCGATCAACAAAAAAAACTTATTTTCGACATAGTTCGAAAAAAATTTATCCCCCTTACTCCAGAGGAATGGGTTCGACAGCATTGCGTTTATTTTTTAAATCAATACTTAGAAATTCCGTTTGGGAGAATGGCAATCGAGCGAAGTTTAACATTTAATGGATTGATTAAACGATTTGATATTGTTGCATTTAGCTCAAACGGATTGGCTCAAATATTAATCGAATGCAAAGCCCCTGAGATTCCTTTAAGTCAAAAAACACTGATTCAAGCAGGGGTTTATAACACTAAATTAGACACTCCATTCATTTGGTTGACGAATGGTTTTCAACATATTTGGTTAAAGAAAGAAAATTCTAGTTATGATCTCATTTCGTTTCCGTTGAACCCAACAGAAATATTCTTTTAAAAAACCGATTGGATTAATCAAGAAGTTTTTGGTCAGAAAATAATTACTAGTCAGAAATAGGGCTCGATTTAAGGAACACGTACTTCGAACTCCTTGCCATTTTTGTAGATTTTGATGATATCGTTACAAGCATTGTTGTTGAACGGATCAAAATCAATTTTAAACTGTTCTTTTTCTCGTTTTAATTCAACTATTCCTTTTAATATATAGTCAGAACAACCGAGTTCATAGGATTTCTCCAAGGGCAAAGTGATTTCAAAATTGTAGTAATTATCGTCGATTTCAACAGTTCCTTGTCCAACAAATTTCACTTGATCATATAGCAATCCTTGAGATGATTCCCCTGAAATCCATGAATATGCAAATGAACCGGTCATTTCTTCATCTAGATCTTCGATGGGATCTTCCAGATTGAATTCCATTTTTTTAATAACCGCATCTACCCGATCTCCGACATTTCGTTGCAATTCAAATTCACCTGCAACCACTCCAATAAACGAAGTTGAATTCGAAATGCTCAAGGGTGATTTATCATCGATTTTTATTTCGGTTACTGATCCAATTTCTCGATGACTGTAATTGATAGAAACTTCAATTTTTCCTGAGCGAATTTTTCTATCCATTTTGCTCATGTTTCCATTGTATTCAATTTCGTATTCCATTCCATCACCATCTTGGGTAGATGAATCAATTAGAATAAGTTTGCAACCCAGAAGTTGTTCTAAAGAATCAAAGTTTTTACGATTAAAATCCGCAAAACTGTAAGTAGAATTGATGTGTTCGATAGGTTCTAACGCGGATAGAAGTAAGCCAGTAGATTGTGCAAAATCAACGGCATCATCTATATCTTCCTCAGGTTGAACATAAATATTCTCGCAGGATTGCAATCCCCAGAAACCCAAAAAAAGCACCAAAGCGAGTGCCAATGATTTGAATTTCAAGAGTTTTTTGCAAGAGAACATAGCAGATAAAACAAAGATACGAATAAATTCCCCCAAATGTTTAACTGATTAACTTGAATATTCGTCTAAAGTTTGCAATATCAATGTACAAACTGTATCGATTTCAACTTCATTGATGATTAATGGTGGAGCAATTCTAATGGCGTTCATATTGAATAGAAACCAATCGGTAAAAATCCCTTTTTTTAACAATTTTTGATTGAATTCAATTATAGGAATTCGAGAATCGATATGACAAGCCAATAATAACCCTCTTCCCGTAACTTCCTGAATGAGGGGATGCCTTAAATTCTGCTTAAAGCGATTCGACTTTTCCTCGATATTTAATTCATTGATATGAGAAAAAATCCAGTTATTCGCAGCTAAACCTGCCGCTGCAACCACCGGGTGTCCGCCGAACGTTGTAATATGTCCCAGTATGGGATTCGACGCAAATTGATGCATTATTTTATCGGATGCAACGATAGCACCCATAGGCATTCCACCGCCCAAACTTTTACCGAGAAGCAACATATCTGGTATCAAATTATATCGCATAAATTCAAAGGGAATACCCGTGCGATATAAACCCGTTTGAATTTCATCCACAATCAACAAAGCACCAGTTTTCTTGCAGTATTTCACGATTGCGTCTATATAATCTTGCCTGGCAATTCGTGCCCCTCGCTCAGACTGTATCAACTCGAGAATTACGGCAGCAACTCCATGTTGTGGAAGCAGATTTATGTCGTCTAGATTATTTTGTGAAATATAGAACACTTGATTAAGCAATGGTCTGTATTTTCCGGTGAAGTAGGGATCGTCCATCAAAGACAAAGGGCCTTGTGAACTTCCGTGATAAGCTTGACGTTGAGCAACAAAACCCGAATTGCCGGTAACTCTTTTAGCTAATTTCATTGCAGCATCTGTTGCTTCGGAGCCTGAGTTCACGAAATAAACCGAATTGAGTTGTTCAGGAAGCTGATTTGTAATAAATTTAGAGAACGCCACAGTTGTATCATGAATGACTTCGCCGTACACCATGACATGCATATTTCGATTCACCTGATCAATTACTGCTTGTTTAACAACTGGATGTTGATGACCAATGGACGAAACTGAAATTCCCGAAATGAGGTCAAAGTAGGGATTGTTTTCGTTGTCGTACAAAAAGATTCCCTCGGCTTTTTTTATCTCTAACGCAATCGGTGCAAGGGTTGTTTGCGCCATGTGCTTGAAGAAAAGGGCTTTTGTAGACAGTTGTTGATTGGTCATTTCGACAAAATTACGCACAATTGGGATTTGTTTTTGGAAGAGAAAGAGAATTTTGAACAAAAAAAAGGCTGCTTGAATAAGCAGCCTTTAATACATTCAAGAGTAAAATATTATTTTACAGTGTTGCTCAATTCAGCACCTGGCTTGAAACGAACTACAGTTTTCTGAGGAATGTTAATTTCTTTTCCAGTTTGTGGGTTACGACCTTTACGAGCTTCACGAGTGCTAGTAGAGAAAGTACCGAATCCAACCAAAATTACTTTGTCGCCGGATTTCAACGCACCTGTAGTAGCGTCGATGAAACTGTTCAAAGCTGCTTGAGCTTGAGTTTTGGTGATACCAGCATCAGCTGACATTTTACCGATTAAATCTGATTTGTTCATTGTATAAAGTTGTTTTTATTTGGTTAACTGCTCAAAAGTATGAAAGTGAATGTGATTACCAAACACTATTCAATAAAAAATCAATGAAAATTATTCACTAATAATTAACATTATATAACATTGAGCACAATCAATTCGCAATCAATTGATTTACAGCAAAATACAAAACGTCGCTAGGCTGCGATTTATTCCAAACAATTTTTGATTTTGAGTAATAAACTGCCCGTTCTTCCAACAAATTCAGCAGTTTGCGCTCAATTTCTGTAGATTTTAATCGAGCAAAAAGGGGTCTTTCTTCTGAATTCTGCTCCAAACGTTGCGAAATCACTCTAATTTCTGGATTTAAAAAGACCGTCATACCGTTTGAAATCATCCAATCCATGTTCGACAAATAGGAAGCAGTACCCCCACCACAAGCAATTACAACTTTGGTTTTATCTTTTGTTTTTCTTAAATAATCTGCTTCAATTTCACGAAAAGCTTCCTCACCTTGAGTTTCGAAAATCTCAAAAATACTTTTTCCTGTATTTTGAACAATGAACTGATCCAAATCCAAAAAGTCCCACCCCATTTTTTGAGCTAACCACTTTCCTGTGGTGGTTTTTCCCGAAGCGGGCAAGCCGATTAAGAATACTTTATTCATTGAAAAATTACTTAGTTATTATTCCGGAGTCTTGGATCCATCCAAACATACAACAGTTCTGTAGAAAGGTGCACAATGAAAAACACACAAGCTGTGAATAAAACAGCCCCCATTACCACCGGCAGGTCACTTTGTTGAAGTGCTTCTATCGTGATTTTACCCAATCCTTTCCACTGAAATATGTACTCTGTAAAAAAGGATCCCGCTAATAAACTACTGAACCAACCACCAATTGAAGTCACAATGGGATTCAATGAGTTAGGCAATATATGTCTTTTAATTACGACACTTCGACTTAACCCCTTTGCATATGCCGTTGTTATGAAATCCATTTCCAAAACATCGGCAACTGTATTTCGAGTTAATTGAATAAAAACGGCCAACGGTCGAACGCCTAAAGCCAGTGCCGGTAAAATCAGATGTTTCAAATGAACCGTTCGATTTTCTCCTAAATTATCTAATTCGATTAAACTTCCTGTCATAGGCAAACCCGTATAGGATTGATATACATATCCAAACAGCCAAGAAAATAACATAGCTGAAAAGAAGGAAGGAACTGAGATTCCTAAAGTAGACAACCAAACGATTGAATGGTCTACCCATGAATTTTTTCGAAGTGCAGCAATGATACCAAGCGGTATTCCCAATAACATTGAAAAAAACATCGCAGCCCCAGCCAAAACCATTGTCCCAATAAATGCATCACCAAGCATAGAACTTACTTCTCGTTTAGTTTGAAAGGAGGTTCTCAAATACGGTAACTTTAACCAGATTGAACCATCAAAAAATTCAACATGCAAACCATTTAAATCTGAGGGAATATTATCAATTTTATAAAAGGAAATTGGAGAAACGTCATTTAAATATGCCAAGGCTTGTAACCAAATGGGTTTGTTTAAACCCAATTCCTTTACGATTGCCTCTGTTGTTGCCGCGTCGGACCGTTGTGAACTTAAAATTTGTTCGGGACCCGGCAAAGCTTGAAACAAAATAAATATGAACAACACCAACCCAACGAGCACAGCCAACAGAAATGGTATTTTACGGATGACGCTTCTCATATTTGATTCAATTTCAATTCGAATTAATAAGCTTTTATTAGCTGTTCGATTTCTTGGTGATCGGGCAATCCTACTCCACTCCACTTTTTAACTACCATTGCACCTTTAAATAAATACAACGTGGGATTGTATCGAGCCATAGTCATCAACATTTTCTGATCAGCGGAATAAAAAGAATAATTCAATTTTTCTTTTTTAATGAACTCTTTCACATATTCTGGTGAAGCGGATGATAATGCATAAATCTGTTCTCCCTTGTTCTTCTTTAACCAATAATCATATATTTCATTGAACTTTTGCAAAGAATTTCGATTTGAAGCCTCTAAAAATGGCGCAACCCAGACAAGTTGAAAATCGTTATTATTCAAGAAAGTATCTTTCAAATCTCCCTTAATTGGATCATAAATGGCAAAATCATGAATCGGACTTTTATACCCTTCTATGATAATTTGTATATCAGAACGTACAAATTGATAACCCTTTTTCATCGAATTAGCATATTCAGCCGTTCCAACTCGAATGGAATCTTTACCATTGAACATAACAAACCGTACCAAAGTTGAATCTCGCTCCCTTTCTCCAGTAGGAATTTCATACATGATTTTTTTTATGTCATTACCCTCTTTATAAGGTAGAAAATCCCAAACAGGTAAATAAAAATAACAAATTAATCCGAAAGCCCATGTTCCTATGCTTAAAATACCCATTGAATAATTGGACCATTGCCTGTTTTTTAACAAAGGTTGATTGAATTTTCTTCCAAAAAACAACAATAATACCACTGCAGAAAGCACAACATCCTTTTTAAATGAATCCCAGGGTTTTAATTTAATAAAATCTCCAAAACAGCCGCAGTCCGTTACTTTATTAAAGTAAGCAGAATAACCGGTAAGGAAGGTAAAGAATATGATCAATGCTGCAGTGATTGACCAAACCCACATAAATTGCCAACCTAAAATCAATGCGAAACCTAAAATCACCTCGAGAGCACAGAAAAACATGCTCAGCTGCAACGAATAGTTTTTCATCCATTTGAAAAAATCATAAGCCATCCCGTTGGGTTTAATGATTTTTGAAATATCTACTTCTTTTACAATAGAGAACTCCGGTCCACCCGTCATAGGGCCTCGGCCTTCATCTATTATTCGGTTTTTATAGCCTATTGCTTTAAATTCTTCAACCCATTTATTCTCCTTAGAATTCCCGCTGAATTGCTTCAACACAAAAGAGTAACTAACTTTATTCCATTGGGTTGAATCCATTTTAAATTCTTTTTGTCCTGCAGATGAAAATACAGAATTATTGGAATTTTCTTTTTGAAAATAAACAGTAAAAGGTATTTCACAGCCACAACTTGCCAGAGATTCATGATTCTTTTCGCATCCAGTTACGTGTCCCCCGCCTGGAATGCCTAAATACATAGAGTAAACGGGTTTCGTTTGGAACGGATTTATGTCTAGTTTGCCGCTCAACATGGATTTTCCATTCACAAAACATTCAAATTGAATGGAATCCTGAGTGGATTTGACATCATCAGCAAATACATCAAAATATTCGTTTAATTTAATTGAAAAACCACTTGGGTCGTTCAATTTTACCATCCCCGAGAATACAAAAAGTGCTCCCGTTAAAAACTTCAGGGTATTGAATAGGTTTTTCATTCCGTTTTTTCTGCGATTTCTGCCATTCGAATCAATGCAAAAATGGCATAATTCATGATATCTTGATAGTTCGAATCTACACCTTCAGAAACATTTGTTTTACCGGAATTATCTTCAATTTGCTTGATTCTTGCTAATTTCACTAAAATCATATCGGTAAAACTACTAATGCGCATTTCACGCCAAACTTCACTATAGTCTGAGTTTTTTAACAACATTAAGTTCATGGTTTTATTTCCCCAATCGTCGTACATACGACTAATTTCTTGCATGCTTTTTTCTGCTTTTTCTTTTTCGGGGGATGCTAATTCGGCTAAAGTGGAAGATGCGTGAATTTGCAATTCCAGTTGAATAAGCGCCATCAAGCTGTAGTTTACAATCCCCAAAAACTCACTACGTAAATCATCGCCTACGTTATTCTTTCCAGAATCTTCAACGTTTCTGATGCGTTGTGCTTTTATGAACAACTGATCCGTAAGACTGCTGGGACGAAACAATCTCCAAGAAGTACCATAATCTTCATTTTTACGCACGAATATATCTTTACATTCCTTTAAAACTTCCAAGTATTGTTCTTTTGTAGATGCCATTACAGCAAAGATATTTAAGTAAACCTCATTTTCCATTTGTTTTTTCGTAGATATCCATAGAATTTTTTGGAATTTTCGCAAAATTTTCTTATATTTAGGTTAATGGATTCTTTCGAAAAAATTTATAGTTCTTTAAACACACAACAGAAAAAAGCAGTTGATTGTATTGAAGGACCAGTAATGGTTATTGCCGGACCAGGAACAGGGAAAACTCAAATTTTGGCTTCCCGAATCATGAATATTTTAAGACAACAGGAGGTTGCTGCTCAAAATATTCTGTGCTTAACCTACACCGAAGCCGGGGCTCGGGCCATGCAAAAGCGTCTCATTGGCTTTATGGGAAACGATGCTTACAAGGTGAATATTCATACATTTCATGGCTTGTGCAATAAAATTATTTCTGAATACCCAGAACGATTTTCAAAAAGAGAATTGCGTGTTATGGATGATTTGGAACGAATTGAATTGGTTCAACAACTCATTGATGAACTTCCACATAAATCATTATTAAAAGACTACTCCGATTATTTACATAATAATACGCGTAATCAAATTCTATCGCTTTGGCGATACATGAAAGAAGAAAACAAAGGAGTTGATTTCTTTAAATTCCACATCGATCGATTTAAAAACGACGAAGAGCTTTTGAAAGCCACATTTCCTAAGGAACTAACGTGGTCACGTCCCCCAAAAG
>JACCDQ011370593.1_pt1 | contig 16468 bp, 12 predicted proteins | sample 7446031 | NCBI WGS metagenome assembly JACCDQ01 (sample SAMN15323442, study PRJNA562643) | freshwater metagenome | isolation source: river surface water | place: USA:Blue River Watershed | collected 2017-08-17
AGTGTTGGGTGATATTTGGGTCGTTCAACGCAACCCTTACCTTCAAGATGATCTTTTAGACAACCCTGGCCGTCGCAAGCAATTGATCGAGGCATTGCATCATCGTTTAAGAGAAGTGCAAAAAAGAATGACCACTGATTTGGCCGACAAGGTTGGTAAGTTGGTGGATAGTGCGAAGCTTGCTGTTGAGCAATTCAATGCAGAATTTGATCGCGTTGCGCTTTTGCGTAAACGTGTGCGCAAGGTTTTGGGTAAGTTCACTGCCGCTGACAATATTGCCTATGATGGTTTGGCGCGTGTTTCTCACGTCACTGATGCAACTGATTGGCGTGTTGAATACCCATTCGTCGTTTTGACGCCTGATACTGAAGAAGAAATTCCAAATTTAGTCAAAGGTTGTATTGAGCTCGGCTTGACCATCATTCCTCGCGGAGGTGGTACAGGGTATACAGGTGGAGCAATTCCTTTGTCTCCAATGTCTGCGGTTATCAATACAGAAAAGCTTGAAACACTTGGCCCTGTAGAAATGATGCGTTTACCTGGCTTGAGCGAAGAGGTTGCCACCATTTATTCTGGTGCGGGTGTTGTTACCAAGCGAGTCTCTGACGCAGCAGATAAATCAGGGAATGTTTTTGCTGTAGATCCTACTTCTGCAGAAGCCAGCTGTATTGGCGGCAATATCGCGATGAATGCTGGCGGTAAAAAAGCTGTTTTGTGGGGAACTGCTCTTGATAACTTAGCCTCATGGAGAATGGTTGATCCTGATGGCAACTGGCTAGATATCGAGCGCATTGGCCACAACATGGGCAAGATTCATGATGTTGCTTTTGCTACTTTTAAATTAGTTTGGTCAGATGGTTCTTTTGCACCTGGTCAAAAAGTAATCAAGACTGAAGAATTAAAAATTGAAGGTAAGACCTTCCGTAAAGAGGGTCTTGGCAAAGACGTGACTGATAAATTTTTATCAGGTTTGCCGGGTATTCAAAAAGAAGGTTGTGATGGCTTGATCACGAGTGCAAGATGGGTCTTGCATCGCATGCCTAAGCAAATTCGTACAGTCTGTTTGGAGTTCTTTGGTCAAGCGCGCGATGCAATTCCAAGCATCGTTGAAATCAAAGCCTATTTAGATCAACAAACCAAGCAAGGTGGCGCCATCTTGGCGGGTCTCGAGCATTTAGATGAACGCTATCTAAAGGCAGTTGGCTACGCTACAAAATCAAAGCGCAATGTATTGCCAAAAATGGTTTTGATTGGCGATATCGTTGGTGATGATGAGAATGCTGTTGCGATGGCTGCCAGTGAAGTGATTCGCATGGCCAACACAAGAGTTGGTGAAGGTTTTGTTGCAGTTAGTGCAGAAGCGCGCAAGAAGTTTTGGTTAGATCGCGCCAGAACTGCTGCGATTGCACGTCACACAAACGCATTCAAGGTCAATGAAGACGTTGTGATTCCGCTAGATCGCATGGGTGAATACACCGATGGTATTGAGCGCATCAATATTGAGCTTTCATTGAAGAATAAGCTTCAGCTTTTGAATGAGCTTGAAGCTTTCCTACAACAAGGTAATTTACCTCTGGGCAAATCAGAGGATGGTGATGTGCCTGAGTCTGATTTACTCGAAGGCCGTGTTTCTCAAGCTTTACAAATCATCGCTTCAGTCAGAAAAGAATGGTTGAGCTGGTCACAGAATATGGACCAATACTTCTCAGCTTTGCAAGACAGAAGTTTGCGTGCCTCATGGAAGCTTCAGGTTAGATCTGAGTTAAGAAATATCTTCAGCGGTGTTCCGTTTGAGCCTATTTTGAAAGAGTGTGAAGCGATTCATAAAAAGGTTCTGCGTAGTCGTGTATTTGTGGCTTTGCACATGCATGCTGGTGACGGCAATGTTCACACGAATATTCCTGTGAACTCTGATAATTACGATATGCTTCAAGATGCTCATCAATCAGTTGATCGCATCATGAAGTTGGCGAGATCTTTGAATGGTGTTATCTCAGGTGAGCACGGTATTGGTATTACCAAGCTTGAGTATTTAACGGAATCTGAAATCAAAGATTTCAGATCTTATAAGTTGAGAGTTGATCCAGAGGGTCGTTTCAATAAAGGCAAGTTAATGCAGGGCGCCGATTTGAGAAATGCCTATACGCCAAGTTTTGGATTGATGGGTCATGAATCTCTCATCATGCAACAAAGTGATATTGGTGCTATTGCAACAAGCATCAAAGATTGTTTGCGTTGTGGAAAATGTAAACCTGTTTGCGCGACGCATGTACCCCGGGCAAATTTGTTGTACAGCCCACGCAACAAAATTTTGGCCACATCTTTATTGGTTGAAGCCTTCTTGTATGAAGAGCAAACAAGACGTGGTGTTTCTGTAAAACATTGGGAAGCCTTTGATGATGTTGCCGCGCACTGCACGGTTTGTCATAAGTGTTTGACCCCATGTCCAGTGAAGATTGACTTTGGTGATGTCACCATGAATATGCGTAATTTATTGCGCAAGATGGGACAGAAAAAATTCAATCCAGGTGCAACCGCAGCGATGTTCTTCTTGAACGCCACCAATCCTGAAACAATTCAATTGACTCGAAAGTTGATGATTGATTGGGGCTACAAAGCTCAGCGTTTGGCGCACGATTTATTGAAGAAATTTGCTAAAGCTCAAACGGCCAAGCCTCGTTCAACTGTGACGAAGCCGCCAATCCAAGAGCAGGTGATTCATTTCATCAATAAAAAGATGCCTGGCAATTTACCTAAGAAAACTGCCAGAGCTTTATTGGACATTGAAGATTCTGATGTGGTGCCTATCATTAGAAATCCACAAACAACTTCTGTTGATACAGAAGCGGTGTTCTATTTCCCTGGTTGTGGATCAGAAAGATTGTTCTCTCAAGTTGGTTTAGCTACTCAAGCCATGTTGTGGCACGCAGGTGTACAAACTGTATTGCCCCCAGGTTATTTGTGCTGTGGTTACCCGCAAAGAGGTTCTGGTGATTTTGATAAAGCGGATAAGATCATCACGGACAATCGTGTGCTTTTCCATCGCATGGCTAACACTCTGAATTACTTGGACATCAAGACAGTGGTAGTTTCTTGTGGCACTTGTTATGACCAGTTGGCAGGCTACGAATTTGAAAAGATTTTCCCTGGCTGCAGAATCATTGATATCCATGAATTCCTGTTAGAGAAGGGTATTAAGTTGGAAGGTGCCAAAGGAGTTAGATACATGTATCACGATCCATGTCACAGCCCAATGAAGTTGCAAGATCCTTTGAAGACAGTCAATAGCTTGGTGACCACTGATGATGGCACAGCTATTGCCAAGAACGAGCGTTGCTGTGGCGAATCTGGCACTTTGGCAATCACTCGCCCTGATATCTCATCACAAGTTCGTTTCCGTAAAGAGATCGAAATGAAAAAAGGTGCTGATGAGTTGAGAGATAATTTTGATGGTCAGGTCAAAGTTTTGACCAGTTGCCCTTCATGCTTACAAGGCTTGTCACGCTACGACGAAGATTCTGGAACCAAAGCGGATTACATCGTGGTTGAGATGGCCAATCATTTGCTAGGAGCCAATTGGATGGCTGATTATGTGAAGAACGCTAATTCAGGCGGCATTGAAAGAGTATTGGTTTAATCATGAGCTCAACAGAAAAGGCACCTTTGCCTCAGAACATCATTGTTCATCAGCAATCGAAAGTTTTAGAGTTGGCTTATCAAGATAAAACCTATCATTTGCCATTTGAATTTTTGAGAGTTTGGTCGCCGTCTGCAGAAGTTAGAGGGCATGGCGTTGGTCAAGAAACTTTACAAACAGGTAAGCGCGATGTTTTGATCAATACGATTGAGCAAGTTGGTCATTACGCCATCAAGCCAGTTTTCTCTGATGGGCATGACTCAGGTATTTTCAGCTGGGATTACCTTTATGACATGTGTCTCAATCAAGAGGAAATGTGGCAAGACTATCTAGACCGACTAGATCAAGCTGGTGCTAGCAGAGATATTCCAATGGTGAAAGAAGATGCACGCTCTTGTGGGCATTAATTAACTATGGCGCAAACTCATTTTGGTTATAAGACAGTTGATGAAACTGAAAAAGCAAGCAAGGTTGCTGAGGTTTTTCATTCTGTAGCAAATAAATACGACATCATGAATGATTTGATGTCAGGTGGTTTGCATCGCTTGTGGAAGCATTTCACGATCAGTAAAGCTGCTGTGCGGCCTGGTCAAAAAGTTTTAGATATTGCTGGTGGTACAGGCGACCTATCTTTGAGTTTTGCTAAATCGGTTGGTCTTGAGCGTGAAACAGGTGGCCAGGTTTGGTTAACCGATATCAATGCATCAATGCTTGGCTTTGGCCGTAATCGTTTAATTGATAAAGGCTACTATTTGCCATGTGTTCAGGTAGATGCCGAGCAAATACCATTTCCAGATAATTATTTTGACTTGACCACGGTTGCGTTCGGCCTACGAAATATGACGCACAAAGAAGTGGCCTTGAAAGAAATGTTAAGAGTGATCAAACCAGGTGGAAAAGCCATGGTTTTGGAGTTTTCTAAGCCGGTTGATGCGATAAAGCCAATTTACGATGCATATTCATTTAAGATACTTCCATGGCTGGGCGAAAAAGTTGCCGGCGATTCAGAGAGTTATAGGTATTTGGCAGAATCAATCAGAATGCATCCTGATCAAGAAACTTTAAAAACCATGATGGAAAGTGTGGGATTTGACAAGGTTGAATACCACTCCCTTACTGGTGGTATTGTTGCGTTGCATATTGGTTATAAATACTGATATTTACCGATTTTTTGTGAGGTTAAAAATGTTCAAGAAAAGTTTTGTTTATTTGGTTCTTACTTCATTTGTATTGATGGGCGCATCATTTGATGCTGACGCCAAGCGTTTGGGTGGATCCAAAAATGTTGGTAAACAATCTCAAAGCGTAACCCAAAAACAACAAGCCGCTCCAGCGCAACCTGCTCAAGCACCAACTGCGGCTCCTGCTACTGCAGCTAAGCCTGCTGCCGCACCTGCCGCGGCACAACCTAAAAAAGGTTTTGGTATGGGTGGCATTCTAGGTGGCTTAGCTGCCGGCTTGGGTCTTGGTTGGTTGCTATCTCATTTTGGTTTAGGTGAAGCAGCGGCATCGTTTTTGATGGGCTTTTTAATGGTCGCCGCAGTTGCGATGATTGGTCTTTGGTTGTTTAGACGTTTTGCCAATAATGGTCAAGCAACATACAAGGCCAGCCCTGCCGGTGGAGCTCCATGGGAAAACCAACAGCGCTTTGATCGTCAAGAGCCGGTGACAGTCAGTTCATCATCAGCATCGCCAGTGGTTGAGGAAGCTGTTGCTGAAGTTGCTATCAAAGATTTTGATCAAGATTCTTTCTTGCTCAATGCAAAAAAACACTTTGTTCATTTGCAAGAAGCTTGGGATCGTGGCGACTTAGAGAAGTTGAGAGAGTTTGCAACTCCAGAAATGTTTGCAGAGCTTAATCAAGATCTTCAGGCTCGCGCAACTGAGCAGAATCGCACTGAAGTGTTAACGCTTGAAGCTGACTTGCTCGGCATTGAGTCACTTCAGGATATTTATTTGGCCAGCGTACGTTTCTCAGGAATGATTCGTGAGCAAGCAGATGGCCCAGCGGAGTCTTTCGTTGAGGTTTGGAATTTAACTAAACCTGTTAATGGTCAAGGTGGTTGGGTATTAGCTGGTATTCAACAGTTGGTCTGATCTGAAAACGATCGTACATGCTTTAAATCATCTACTGGCCCAAGAATCTTGGGCCAGTGATCTTTTGCAAAAGCAAAAAGATAAAACAATCAAATTAGTTTTACCCGTGGTTGAAATGTCCTTGGTCGTCACTGATCAGGGACTTTTTGCTTTAGCAGATAAATCTGCCAGTGAAGCGAATGTCACATTAACGATTGGACCAGATGTTTTTAATGCTTATATTGCCGGCGGTAAGGACGCAGCTGTAAAGCATGTAAAAGTATCTGGTGATGTCGATTTGGCTCAAGCTGTATCTACCCTGGCTGGCCAGCTCCGTTGGGAGGCTGAGGAAGACTTGTCTAAGTTGGTTGGTGATCCTATGGCACATAGAATCATGCAAGCAGCCCAACAAAGTAAGCAATTTGGGCAAAATGTATTTCAGGATGTTGGCACTAGCGTTTTAGAATATCTTATTCATGAAAAACCAACGCTTGTAAAAAGAGAAGAATTAGTGCGCCATAAAGAAGAAATAAGACGTTTACGCGACGATGTTGAACGCATCGAGAAGCGTATAGAACGCTTGCTAGAAAGGGCCTTGTGAAACAATTTTTTAGATTGTTCAAGATCCTTTACACGATTTGGCGTTTTGGTCTTTTAAGGATAGTCAGAGATAGTCTGAGGCCTGGCTTTGTCAAAGTCATTTTGACAGCGATTTCTTGGACCACTCCAACAGGTTATACGCGTGGAGAAAGTCTGCGATTGGCTTTAGAGGCCTTGGGGCCTATATTTGTAAAGTTCGGCCAAGTCTTATCGACACGCAGAGATCTTCTGCCCCTAGATGTGGCCGATGAGTTAGCGAAGCTACAAGATCAAGTGCCACCATTCTCTCAAGCCAAATCAATTGAGTTGATTGAATTATCTTTGGGTAAAAAATTATCAGATGTGTTTTTGTCTTTTGATGAAAAGCCAGTGGCCAGTGCTTCTGTAGCGCAAGTTCACTTTGCTGTACTTAAAGGAACTAAAAAGTACCCTGAATGGCATGGTAAAGAAGTGGCCATCAAAGTTTTGCGCCCCGGCATTTTGCCCATCATTGAAAGTGATTTAGCCCTTTTGAGGGTGTTGGCTGGTTTAGTTGAGAAATTATGGCGTGACGGTAAGCGTTTGAAGCCGCGAGAAAACGTGGATGAATTTGATACTTACTTGCATGATGAATTAGATTTAACACGTGAAGCATCCAATGCCAGCCAGCTTCGCAGAAATTTCGAGGGTTCTAAAAAACTGATCATCCCTGAAATGTATTGGGATCTATGCGGCATCAATGTGATGGTGATGGAAAGAATGCACGGCATTCCAATTTCTCGTCTCGATGATTTACGTGCCGCAGGAATTGATCTTAAAAAATTAGCATCAGATGGGGTTGAGATTTTTTTCACTCAAGTCTTTCACGATGGTTTTTTCCACGCGGACATGCACCCGGGTAATATTTTTGTGAGTGTTGCCCCGGAGACTTTCGGACGTTATATCGCTTTGGACTTTGGCATCGTTGGCGCACTCTCAGAAACTGATAAGAACTACTTAGCACATAATTTTCTGGCTTTCTTTAATCGCAATTACAGGCGTGTTGCTGAATTGCATATTGAATCTGGTTGGGTTCCAGCTGATACCCGGGTAGAAGAACTAGAAGGTGCTGTGCGAGCTGTGTGTGAGCCTTATTTTGATCGCCCATTGAAAGAAATTTCATTGGGCATCGTGCTGATGAGACTGTTCCAAGCATCGCGACGCTTTAACGTTGAAATTCAGCCGCAATTGACCTTGCTGCAAAAAACGCTCTTGAATGTGGAGGGCTTGGGCCGTCAATTGGATCCTGACATGGATTTATGGAAGACCGCCAAACCAGTATTGGAGCGGTGGGTCGATGAGCAAATCGGCATCAGGGGCTTCATTGAGCGTCTCAAAACAGAGGCGCCACAGTGGGCTAAGTTAGTGCCCACTATCCCAAGATTGCTTGCTCAGTGGTTAGAGAGTAATCAAAAGCAGGGAAATACTTCTGATCAAGAGCTAATCCTCAAGTTAATGCTTGAACAGCAAAAAACCAAAAAATTAATTTGGGGAAGCATTCTTTTCATGGGTGGTCTTTTAGGTGGAACCTTATTTACGCTCAGTTGGCTGAGCTAAGCCCTATAATTTAAGGCTCCATGAAAAAATATTTTATTGCCGGTATCTTAGTTTGGACTCCATTGGCCGTCACCATTTGGGTGATGACTTGGGGCTTATCCGTTTTGGATGGCGTCTTTGGATCAGTGATTTCGGCATTGATGGCTGTATTGCCAGTTGACTTAACACCTGCCTTGCAATCGTTTAGAAAGATACCTGGTGTAGGTATCTTAATTGTGGTGTCAGTGATTTTGCTCACCGGTCTTGTTGCTGCAAATTTCGCTGGTCAGTGGTGGATTCGTTTATGGGATCAAATCATTACCCGTATCCCAATCGTTAAATCAATTTACTCAAGCGTCAAACAAGTTTCAGGCACACTTTTTTCAAGCAAAGGTAATGCTTTTAGAAAGGCAGTGTTAATTCCTTACCCAAGAAATGGATCCTGGACAATTGCATTTATCACAGGTAATCCAGCGGAAGAAGTTGCTGGTAAGTTAAGCGGCGAGCATGTCAATGTGTTTTTGCCAACAACGCCTAACCCAACATCTGGTTTTTTTATGATCGTGCCTCGAGCTGACATCATAGAGTTGGATATGGGCGTGGAAGAGGCACTTAAACACATCGTTTCAATGGGCTCAGTGGCCCCTCTCAAAAATTCAGTCACACAGGCAAAGTAGGAAGCTTTATGTCAATGCGCAGTCATCAATGTGGCCAAGTCACAGAATCATTAATCGGTAAAGAGGTTACCTTAGCGGGTTGGGTGAATCGTCGACGCGATCATGGCGGTGTTATTTTTATCGACTTAAGAGATCGAGATGGTTTTGTTCAGGTTGTTTGCGATCCAGATCGTAAAGAAATGTTCTCGGCGGCTGAACAGGTGCGTAATGAGTACTGTGTGCAAATCAAAGGTTTGGTGCGTGCACGTCCAGCAGGGACAGAAAATAATGATTTGGCCAGCGGTAAAGTTGAATTGCTTTGCCATGAGTTAAATATCCTCAATGCTTCTGTAACTCCGCCATTCCAATTAGAAGATGACAATCTATCCGAGACAACACGTTTGACTCATCGTGTCTTAGATTTGCGTCGTCCACAAATGCAAAAGAATTTACGTCTACGTTACAACGTAGCGATTGAAACAAGAAAATATTTAGATCAAGCCGGATTCATTGACATTGAAACTCCGATGTTGACCAAGAGTACGCCTGAAGGAGCAAGAGATTACTTAGTGCCTTCTAGAGTTCATGATGGTCAGTTTTTCGCCTTGCCTCAGTCTCCACAGTTATTCAAACAGTTATTGATGGTTGCTGGCTTTGATCGCTACTATCAAATCACCAAGTGTTTCAGAGATGAAGACTTAAGAGCTGATCGTCAACCTGAATTCACTCAGATTGACTGTGAGACAGCGTTCTTGGATGAATATGAAATCCGTGATTTATTTGAAAACATGATTCGTCATATTTTCAAAACAGTGATGAATGTTGAACTGGCCAATCCATTCCCGGTCATGCCTTATTCAGAAACCATGGCCCGTTTTGGATCAGATAAGCCTGATTTGAGAGTCAAGCTTGAGTTCACAGAGTTGACCGATGTGATGAAGGATGTTGATTTCAAAGTTTTCTCAGGCCCTGCTAATCAAGAAAACGGGCGCGTGGTTGGTTTGAAAGTTCCCGGTGGCTCAGTCATTAGCCGCAGTGATATTGATGATTACACACAGTTTGTTTCAATCTATGGCGCTAAGGGCTTGGCTTGGATCAAGGTCAATGAAATTGCTAAGGGCCGTGACGGCTTGCAATCACCAATCGTTAAAAATCTTCACGATGCGGCAATTGCTGAAATACTTAAGAGAACTGAAGCAAAAGATGGCGACATTATTTTCTTCGGTGCTGATAAAGCCAAGGTGGTCAATGATGCAATTGGTGCTTTGCGCTTAAAGATTGGTCATTCTGCTTGGGCCAAGGAAAATGGTTTGATGGAACAAACTTGGAAGCCAATGTGGGTTGTTGATTTCCCAATGTTTGACTATGACGATGATGCGGCACGTTGGGTTGCATGCCATCACCCGTTCACAAGTCCAAAAGACGAGCATCTTGATTACTTAGAAACAGATCCTGGTAAGTGCTTGGCTAAAGCCTATGACATGGTTCTGAATGGTTGGGAAATCGGTGGCGGTTCAGTTCGTATTCACAAAGAATCTGTACAGAGCCAGGTTTTCCGTGCATTGAACATTGGTCCTGAGGAAGCTCAAGCAAAGTTTGGCTTCTTGTTGGATGCACTTCAGTATGGCGCACCTCCTCATGGTGGTATTGCTTTTGGTCTAGATCGTATTGTCACAATGATGACAGGTGCAGAGTCGATTCGTGACGTGATTGCTTTCCCTAAAACACAAAGAGCTCAATGTTTGTTAACTCAAGCCCCAAGCCCTGTTGATGAGAAACAATTGCGTGAACTCCATATTCGTCTGCGTAATACAGAAATGCCTGCATGAAAATCCCAATCTCGGTACTAGTCGTTATTTATACGGCTAGCAACGAGGTTTTGTTGCTGGAGAGAAAAGACCATCCTGGTTATTGGCAGTCAGTGACTGGAAGCCTTGATGCTCATGATGAGCCATTGATGCAAGCTGCGGCTCGCGAGCTTTTTGAAGAAACGGGCATTGATGTATCAACACTTGCCCCTAATTCTTTGCAATCCATGAATCAGCAGATTCAGTATGAAATTTATCCTCAATGGCGTCATCGTTACGGCGAAGGTGTGACTGAAAATACTGAGCATTGGTTCAAGGTTCTATTGCCTGGTCGTTTACCAATCACCTTGGCTCCTAGAGAGCATTTGGCCTACCAATGGCAGCCCATTGAAGTGGCAGCCTCACTTTGTTTTTCCCCTAGCAATCAGCAAGCAATACTCAAGCTTAATTCTGATTAGAATTAAGCCATGTCTCTTCTCAGAAAAGATCGTTGGCAAAATATCGAGCACCTCGATTTATTGGAAGGTGGGAAAGATTATTTTTCTACCTTAGAAAAGTCTTTAGCAAAAGCGCAAAAATCTATTTACCTTGAAACGTATATTTTTTCTGCTGATGATCAAGCCAAGCGCATAGCCAGTTTATTAAGCGCCGCAGCTTTAAGGGGTTTAGATGTCAAAGTTGTGATCGACTGGTTAGGCTCTAGTCCATTTGCATTTGAGAAGCAATTTTTGGAATCTGGTGTGCAGCTGACTTATTACAACCCTGCTTGGTTTGGACGATTCGGATTTTCTAGAACCCATCGAAAATTAGTTGTGATTGATGAGTTTGAAACTTTTGTTGGTGGCATTAATGTTTGTGCTGATGACCAATCTTCTGACGGGCAACCCTTAAAAGGGATCAGATGGGATTTGGCGCTGCATGCGACGGGAGCTATTGTTGAAAAAGTGCATGCAACTTTTTTAAGACAATGGCAAAGAATGCAACCCAATGCTCTTCATCCGCGCAATATTTTGAAAAGAATTTGGGATCAAGAGCTACCTTGGAATACCAGTCATTTTTTAGGTATTCGTCATGATCAAAAGGCCAGTTTGGCATTCATTGCCAGAGATAACTTGCATCATCGTCGTGATATTGAAAGAGCCTACTTAAAAGCAATTGGTCAATCAAGAGAGGAAATCTGGTTGGCTACCCCTTACTTCATGCCTGGGCGACGCTTTAGAAAGGCCTTGATAAGAGCAGCTGAAAGAGGTGTGGCTGTTAACTTATTATTGGGCAGAGATGAGTTCAGAGTTTTGAATTGGTCAGTACCAAATCTCTATGGACAGTTATTGGCCGCCAAAATTGCTATTTATGAATATCCTTCAGGCTTATTGCATGCCAAAGCTATGGTGGTTGATCGACGTTGGGCGACTTTGGGTTCATCGAACTGTGATCACTTATCGTTTCTTTTGAATCATGAGGCGAATTTAGTGATCAGAAATCATCCGGTGGTCAAAGAGATAAGATGGAAAATTGAAGACCAAGCTTTAGAAAAAGGCATCAAAGTTGATTCTGATCTTTATTCCAGAAGACCTTTTTGGGCCAAAGTATTTAATTGGGTCAGTTATGGTTTTGTTCGTTTCCTCTTGGTGTTTTTAACGGTGGGAACAAGAGATAGAGCACTGTCTAACTTGGGCGATTAATGACGAAAATGAAAAATAAACCATGAGACATTTGCAATCCCAAGATATTCAAAATAAATCGAATCATGAAAAAAGTAATGATTGGAAGGTGATTGCTAATTTATTACCCTATCTATGGACTTTTAAGGGGCGAGTGATTTTGGCTTTGTCTTGCTTGATTGCCGCTAAGGTGGCGAATCTGGGCGTGCCAATTTTGCTCAAGTTTTTGGTGGATTCAATGAGTGTGCCACCAGGATTGCAAACTTTGATGGTTGTTCCTGTCGCACTCATCATTGCCTATGGCTTGTTAAGGTTATCAGCCTCATTATTCACAGAGTTAAGGGAGCTCATCTTTTCAAGGGTGACTGAGAGTGCTGTCAGAACAGTTGCTCTTCAAGTATTTGAGCACTTGCATGCTCTGTCTTTACGATTCCATTTGTCAAGACAAACAGGTGGGATGACCAGAGATATTGAGAGGGGTACAAGAGGTATCCAATCATTGATCTCTTATTCTCTTTACAGCATTTTGCCAACAATGGTGGAGCTGGGTTTAGTACTTGGTTATTTTATTTGGGCTTATAACTATTTATTTGCTCTGATTACTTTGGTCGCATTGGTCTTATATGTGATTTTTACGATTGTTGTCACTGAATGGCGCACAAAGTATCGCAAGAAAATGAATGAGCTTGATTCAAAGGCTCATCAAAGAGCGGTCGATGCTCTGATTAATTTCGAAACAGTCAAATACTTTGGTAATGAAGAGTATGAAACCAAGCGTTACGATGAGAATCTACGTTGTTTCAGAGAAGCTGCTATTCAGTCTCAGCGCTCATTGGCTATTCTGAATATCGGTCAGCAAACCATCATTGCCACGGGTCTGATTTTAATTTTGTGGCAGGCCACCATCGGTGTATCAAATGGATCAATGACCTTGGGTGATCTGGTGTTGGTGAATGTGTTGATGATTCAGTTATACATACCTCTGAATTTTTTAGGGGTGATTTATCGAGAAATCAAGCAAGCTTTGGTTGATATGGACCGAATGTTTAAGTTGCTTGGCACGGATCGAGAGATTGCTGATCAAGAGGGTGCTCAAGATTTGGTGATCAAGAATCCAGCATTGGGACCTCACATTCAGTTTCGTGACGTGTCTTTTTCATACGAGCCCAATCGCCAAATTTTAAAAAGTATTGATTTTGAGGTTCTGCCTGGGAAAACCACAGCTGTTGTTGGCCACAGCGGTGCTGGTAAAAGTACTCTAGCGCGATTGTTATTTCGTTTTTATGACGTGACCAAAGGTTCAATAGAGTTTGATCAACAAAATATTCAAGCGGTGACGCAAAAAAGTGTGAGAGCTTCTATTGGCATTGTTCCTCAAGACACAGTTCTATTTAATGACACGATTGCTTACAACATTGCTTATGGTCGTCCTGGCGCCTCTCAGCAAGAAATTGAGGCGGCTGCTAAAGCCGCTCAAATTCATGACTTCATCACATCACTACCAGATGGATATAACTCGGCGGTTGGAGAGCGTGGATTGAAGTTATCCGGTGGTGAAAAGCAACGCGTGGCGATTGCTAGAACTCTTTTGAAGAATCCATCTTTTTTGATTTTTGACGAGGCAACTTCTGCGCTTGATTCTGAGACAGAGCGCGCCATCCAAAAAGAACTGATGGCTTTGGCTAAAAACCGTTCAACTTTGATCATTGCTCATCGTTTATCAACCATTATTTATGCAGATCAAATCTTGGTGATGGATGATGGCTCCATCATCGAGAGAGGTACCCATGACGAGCTCTTATCTTTAGGCGGTCGTTATAGTGACATGTGGCAAGCCCAACAATCTCAATCCAAGCTAATATCCTGATATGACGATTAAAAATACCCCTGAATTTTTGCAAGCTGTATTTGATGCGGCCCTGAAAACTGCTGATCCTCAAGCGATGTTGCCAGATGGATTGCGCAAGACATTTAGCTCTCCTTTAAAGGGTCGATGCTTGGTTTTAGGTGCAGGAAAAGCGGCGGCCTCAATGGCATTTGCTCTTGAGCAATACGCTCAAGAGAATTGGCCTGAGGCAAAGCTTGAAGGCATGGTCATCACTCGTTATGGCCATAGCTTGCCCACCAAAATTATTCAGGTGATTGAGGCTGGACATCCTGTGCCCGACGAAGCCGGTCTTAATGGCGCTAAAGAAACCCTGCGTTTAATTAAAACTCTGCAACCTGGTGACCAACTGATTGCGCTTATCTCTGGTGGTGGATCAAGTCTTTTGACTTTGCCAGCTTCGGACTTAAGTATTCAGGATTTACAGGTCACTACTCAAGCACTGTTGATGTCAGGGGCGCCGATCGGTCAAATGAATATTGTGCGCAAGCACTTGTCTGCTATTTTGGGTGGTCATATGGCCAGAGAGGCTGCTGCTCGTGGAGCAAAGGTAGATGCCTTTTTGATTTCTGATGTGACTGGAGACCATCCATCGAGCATTGCTAGCGGACCTTGTGCGCCTGATGAATCTACATTTGCAGATGCACTTCAAATTCTTAAAGATTACGATTTACTTCAGGGTCAAATTCCAAAAGTAGTGACCGATTATTTGCAGAATGGTTTGCTTGGTAAAAATCCTGAAACACCAAAATCAGGCGATCCTATTTTTAAGCAAATCAACAATCATCTTTTGGCCACAGCCCATTCGTGTTTAGAAGCGGCGGCCAGGTATTGTGAATCTCAAGGCGTCAAAGCAGTGATTTTGGGAGATACCGTCATGGGAGAAGCTAAAGATGTGGCCTTGATGCAGGCGGCGCTGGCACGAGAAATTTTTCTTCATGATCAACCGTTCAAAAAACCTGTGGCTCTTCTTTCGGGCGGTGAATGTACGGTCACAATTCCCCGGGATGTAAAAGGTCGTGGAGGTCGATGCAGCGAGTTTTTATTATCTTTGTATGTTGCTACTGGTGATATTCCTACTCTCTCTGCATTAGCAGCTGATACAGATGGTATTGATGGAAGTGAAGATAATGCTGGTGCGTGGTTTGCTTCAGAATCAAGAAAACTCATGAATAATGATCATCAATTAGCCAAAGATGGTTTGGCCAAACATGATAGTTATGGGTTTTTTAAAGATTTAAATGCCTTGGTTCACACAGGTCCGACTTTAACCAACGTCAATGATTTTCGAATTTTGCTTATAGATAGTGAGTCTTGATACATGAGTTCAATCAATACAATTGAAATTACTCGTCCTGATGATTGGCACCTCCATGTCAGAGATGGAGATGTGTTGCGTGATGTGATTAAACACACAGCCAGTCAATTTGAGCGCGCCATCATCATGCCAAATTTAAAGCCGCCTGTGACTACTGCAGAAATGGCCGCAGCTTACAAGAAAAGAATCTTGGCAGCTCTACCGGCTGGAAGTTCATTCACACCATTGATGGTTTTGTATTTGACTGATAACACCTCAGCGGAGGAAGTGAAAAAAGCTCATCAAGAAGGTGTCGCTGGATTCAAGCTTTATCCCGCTGGTGCGACAACTAATAGTGATGCAGGCGTGACTGATATTAAAAAGTGTGCCAAAGCCTTAGAGGCGATGGAGGCTTGCGGTATGCCTTTATTGATTCATGGGGAAGTGACGCATGCTGATGTCGATGTGTTTGATCGTGAGGCAGTGTTCATTGATCAGGTCTTAGAACCTTTAAGAAATCGTCATCCAGGTTTGAAAATTGTCTTTGAGCACATCACCACCAAACAGGCTGCCAAATATGTTGAGTCTGCAGACACTCAGCGTTTCGGCGCTATAGCTGCCACTGTTACACCTCAGCATTTGCTTTACAACCGGAATGCTATTTTTACTGGTGGGGTTCGTCCACACTATTACTGCTTACCAATTTTGAAAAGAGAAGAGCATCGTCAAGAATTGGTACGCGTAGCAACCTCTGGTAATCCAAGATTTTTCTTGGGTACTGACAGTGCGCCACATTACAAAGGTGCAAAAGAAAATGCCTGCGGTTGTGCCGGATGCTACACAGCTTGGCATGCCATGCCTTTGTATGCAGAGGTTTTTGATCAGGCGAATGCTCTTGATCGCTTAGAAGCATTTGCCAGTCACTTTGGACCGGATTTTTATAACTTGCCAAGAAATACAGGGAAGTTGATCTTGAAGCGTCAATCACAAGTCATCCCGGATGAGTTCCCAGTGGGAGACAGCACAGTTGTGCCATTGCGAGCCGGTGAAAATCTTGCTTGGACAATAGTCGGTTAGACTAGCGGGGCAGAGTCGGTAAGGCAACCGCTGCCTTGGTAACAAGGGGGAGGAAAGTCCGGACTCCATAGGACAGGGTGATGGCTAACAGCCATCCACGGTGACGTGAGGAATAGGGCCACAGAGACGAGCGTATTTAGTTACGGTGAAACGCGGTAACCTCCACTCGGAGCAATCCCAAATAGGCAAGCGTTGAGGCGGTCCGCTGAGCTTGCGG
>JACCDQ010809121.1_pt1 | contig 16464 bp, 13 predicted proteins | sample 7446031 | NCBI WGS metagenome assembly JACCDQ01 (sample SAMN15323442, study PRJNA562643) | freshwater metagenome | isolation source: river surface water | place: USA:Blue River Watershed | collected 2017-08-17
CGCCAAGAATTCTCTTACATACATGTCTAAGTATAATGGATTATGCTCTGGTAGATACCCAATGTTTTTTTTCACTTCCATCGGAGAAAGCCCTACATTGATGCCATTGACCTCCGCAAAGCCGTCTGTTGCGGGTATGAATCCAGTTAAAATTTTCATAGTCGTCGATTTTCCAGCACCATTCGGACCTAAGAAACCAACGATTTCACCTTTGTTTATCTGAAAAGAAATATTATTGATTGCTTTTTGCTCTCCATATACTTTCGTCAGATTCTTTACAATTATCGACATGTTTGGTAAAATTTGATTCAGCTTATGCTAATAACGTAAAATTAAAATTCTTATGAAGGATTCGCCAATAAAAAATCAAAATTATGAAAAATTATGTAAAAAATAAGGCTGCCCGAAAAATCAATGACTCCAAATTATCTTTGGTGTTTGTACAAGCCATTCTCTTATTCTTTTTCTGTTTAGAGAATTTTAAACTCTTTTCTTAAAAAAGACCAAGAGGATGTTGAAACCAAAGATTATTTTGCAATCTGTTTATTCTGGACAGCCTATTTTATTTTTGATATTTATTTTGACAATTCCATTGCCATTTTTACGGCATGATAAGCATTTACGATACCTCCCGTAGTCGAAAGCTCATTGAAATGTACTTTCTTCGGTGTTCCAGGTTTATTGACCTCTTCATCTAATTTAACCGAAGATTTTAAAATAATATCTTTTATTTGAGCTGCACTTAATTTTGGGAAATACGATTTTAACAAAGCTGCAACACCAGTAGTGGCAGGGGCTGCCATACTTGTACCACTTTTCTCTTCATATTTAGAGCCAGGAATGGTCGAATAAATATCAACTCCAGGGGCAAATACGTCCACCGAGTTTTTTCCATAATTACTAAAACTCGCAACTATATTTGCACCAGATTTCCAAGATAAAGCTCCAACAGAAATCCAATTGGCGGCAATATTGCCATCTTCATAACTATCAGTCGGATAATGTTTTTCTACATCAGTGTCTAAATTGTCGTTTCCAGCAGCAGCAATCATCAATACGCCTTTTTCTTGAGCGTATTTGACAGCATCATCGACCCATTTTTTATTTGGAGAATATTTTTTTCCAAAACTCATATTTATAATTTGAGCACCATTATCGGCAGCATATCTAATGGCATTTGCAACATCCTTATCTCGTTCATCTCCGTCAGGTACTGTTCGTACTACCATGATTTGGACATTTTCGCAGACCCCTTTGATGCCAAGATTGTTGTTTCTATTCGCTGCAATGATACCTGCCACATGCGAGCCGTGCATGGCATCAGGGCCCACTACTTCGTTATTTCCATAAACACCATACTCCAATTTGTTTGGCTTATCCCCCACCACACTGCGTCCGTCAAATCCCAAATTATAGTTGTATTTTTCTTCATTTTGAAAGTGTTCAATCCCCTCTTGTATATCTTGTGGAGTGATTCCCATGGTATTGAATCTTCTAAAAGTTTGTTTTGCTCCCCTAATTTTTTTATCCACATCATTATCTTGAATAGCCTCTACTTTTTCGATATTCAATTGGTCTGTATGTAGATATTCTTTTAGAATTTTTTCAGATTCCAAATAATTGTCGAGAATCTGTTGGTAAAATTGAGCAGATTGTTTGCTTTCCATTGATTTCTCTTCAAACTCGGTACTTAACTTTTGATAAAATTCGTATTCTTCTTTATTTTTATCAATCAATTTCTGAGAAGGGACATTGCCATACTTTTCTTGTAGTTGCTTGTAAATCCTTGTCAATTCTAATTGTTCGTGATGCACATCTTGCCCGTCTTTTCCGCCAATAAAATCCCAGCCATGAATATCATCTACAAAGCCATTTTTATCGTCATCTTTGTTATTATTTGGAATTTCTTTTGTATTTATCCAAATTTTATCTTTTAAATCCTCGTGATTAATATCTGTTCCTCCATCAATCACGGCTACTACTACGGGTTGAGATGGGCGACCTTTCAAAAGCTCCTCGTATGTCCGTTCGACACTCATGCCTCTGATGCCATCTTTTTCATAATCTAAATTTTGCCAATTGGCTTTGGTTTTTAGTTCTTGTGCGTGCATTCCCAAAGAAATACTCATCAGAATAAGCACTGAAGTAATGTTTTTTCTCATTTTTTGATTTATTATTTGAATAAAATGTTTAGTGAAAAGTAAACGAAAGTCTGTTTTTTTTATTGGAATGCTTGTTCAAAATCAGCAATTAAATCTTCTATGTGTTCGATACCTACCGAAATTCTTAAAAGGTTTTGAGGGCTAGCCGAATGGACTCCTTCCACAGAATACCGATGCTCAATCAAGCTTTCCACGCCTCCCAAACTTGTGGCATGTTTGAATAATTTGAGCTTGGAAGCCAATGCCAATGCTTCTTTTTCTCCACCCTTGACAAGAATCGACATCATTCCACCAAAACCTCCAACCATTTGTTTTTGTGCAACGCCATGAAATTCGTTTGAACTCAAACCAGGGTAATTGACTTTCTCTATTTCTGGATGATTTTCAAGAAATTTGGCAAGTTTTAGAGCATTTTGGGCATGAATAGGCATTCTGATTGCAAATGTAGCAAGACTTCTATTGAGCAACCAACAATCGAATGGAGAAGGAACTGCCCCTCCGACACTCTGAAAAGTTCGGATAGATTGATATAAAGTCTCGGATTTATTGATAGGGAAAATAATACATCCCCCCAAAATATCTGAATGTCCCCCAAAATATTTCGTAGTCGAGTGCATTACCAAATCAACGCCCAAGTGAAAAGGCTTTGTGAAATAGGGTGTTGCCCAAGTATTGTCGCAAGCGACTAGAATCGAATATTTTTTAGCCAGTTGTACAATTGTCGCAATATCCGAAATTTTTAGACTTGGATTGGATGGCGTTTCAATCCAAATAAGTTTGGTGTTGGTTTGAATAGCTTCTTCAATATTTTTCGGGATTGTCATGTCCACAGCGGTGCATGTTATTCCAAAATTTTGATACAAAGAATCAATGATTACTTTTGTGTTGTAGTAAATATCATCGGGCAAAAGGACATGCGAATCTTTACCCAAAGCATGAAATACACTCAGCGTAGCCGCTTGTCCAGAGGCAAATGCAATCGCTTCTGAGCCATCTTCCAATGCCGCTAATTTTTGTTCCAAAGCCCTTCTGTTGGGGTTAGAAGCACGGGTATAAATGTCTCGACCGTCCACCAGATTTCCTTCCGAATCACGTTCGAAAGTGGTTGATAAAGTAATAGGAGAAACCACCGCACCGGTATTGGCATCGCCATGATTTCCGGCATGTATGGCAAGAGTTTCGATTTTCATGCGTAATTTTGTATTAAAATAAAATAATTCTCGTTTTTAGGCTTATTTTTTTAGTTTTAAGCCCATTTTTCATTGTTTGCCAATATACAAAGATAGTTTAAAAGATGAATCAAAAACTCAATATTATTAAAATAGGCGGAAATGTTATTGATAATCCCAGTGCTTGTACACGATTTCTTCGGGATTTTTCAGCCTTGGAAGGTTCCAAAATATTAATCCATGGTGGAGGAAAAATAGCTACTAAAATTGCTGTCAAGCTAGACATAGAAACAAAAATGGTGGATGGCAGACGAATCACGGATTTACCGATGTTGGAGGTCGTTACTATGGTATATGGGGGTCTTGTTAACAAGCAAATAGTGGCTCAATTACAAGTCTTAGGCTGTAATGCTATTGGATTGACTGGTGCAGACGGAGGGGTGATTTTAGCAAAAAAACGTCCGAAAAAAGAAATTGACTATGGATATGTGGGAGATGTGGAAAAAGTGGATAACTTGTTGATAAGTAATTTTCTTATCAATAACCTTACACCAGTTTTTGCTCCGCTTACGTTTGATATCGAGGGCAATATCCTCAATACAAATGCAGATACGCAAGCATCATCGGTGGCAGTAGCGATGGCAAATGAATATGATGTAAATTTAATTTATTGTTTTGAGAAAAAAGGCGTACTTTCGAATCCAGAAGACGACTCCTCTGTAATCAATCAGCTGACACCAGAATTATATGCACGATACAAACAAGAAGGCGTCATAAATGCAGGAATGATTCCAAAATTAGACAATGCTTTTGCGGCATTACAAAAAGGGGTAAAAAAAGTGATTATTTGTCACGCTGATGAAGTAAAAGAGGCTGTGGCAATAGGGACAAAAGGAACACAAATGATGCTCTAAAAATACATTAATCTATAAAAAATATGACTCCAAATTTAAGCTCAATCGAAGCGATTACAAAAGATGCGATTGAATTGTTGAAAGATTTGATACAAACAGAATCCTTCAGCAAACAAGAAGACGGCACAGCTGCCATTATTGAAGAGTTTTTTAGGGAAAGAAATATTTCATATAAAAGAAGAAAGAATAATATTTGGGCATTTAATAAATACTTTGACGCAAATAAGCCAAATGTTTTATTAAACTCGCATCACGATACAGTCAAGCCTAATCCTTCTTGGACTTTAAATCCATTCAACCCTTTGGTGAAAGATGGGAAGTTATTTGGTTTGGGGAGTAATGATGCTGGCGGTTGTTTGGTTTCTCTCTTGGCTACTTTTTGCTATTATTACAACCAAAAAGATTTAAAATATAATGTAATTATGGCGGCAACTGCCGAAGAGGAAATATCTGGTAGGGAAGGGCTAGAGATGGTTGTCCCTGAATTGCCTGAAATAGAATTTGCAATCGTAGGAGAACCAACCCAAATGCACCTAGCTGTGGCAGAAAAAGGTTTGTTGGTATTAGATTGCATTGCTCATGGAAAGTCGGGTCATGCCGCTAGAGACGAAGGGGAAAATGCTTTATATAAAGCTGTTAAGGATATTCATTGGTTTCAATCCTTTCAGTTTCCACGGGTTTCGGACAATTTAGGTCCTATCAAAATGAGTGTCACCATGATTCAGGCAGGGACACAGCATAATGTGGTTCCTGATACTTGTAAATACACGGTTGATATTCGTGTAACAGAGCAATATACTTTGGAGGAAATTACGGATATTGTGAAAGAAAACATTCAAAGTGAAGTAAATCCCAGGTCTATTCGTTTGAGACCTTCGAGTATTCCGAAAGAACATCCAATTGTACAAGCAGGCATAGCTATGGGAAGAAATACGTATGGCTCGCCAACTACTTCCGACCAAGCTCTATTGGACTGTCCTTCTCTTAAAATGGGTCCAGGTGATTCTGCTCGTTCTCATACAGCAGATGAGTTTATTTATCTGACAGAAATAGAGGAGGGGGTACAAATGTATATTGATATGGTAGGGAAAGTGATTGTAGGGTAAAATTATTAGTTTGGCGATAATTCAAATTTTTTGGGAGGGGTATTTTAGAGTAGGTATAGTAAGATAATGTTTATCGTTTTGTCTTTTCTATTCTTCTCGAAAATTATATAAACAAACACCCAAGGATGTAGTCTCTTGCTGTTTATTTCTATAATTTCAAAAAACGAAGAGGTGAAAAGATTATAGTTAATAAATTAAATATTTTATAAAAAAATAGGGGGCATCTGATGCCCCCTATTTTTATTTTCTTTCGCCTGAGTTTTGGATGCCAGCCGGTTTGTTTCTTTGTGCTTCTTGCATCGGATTTGGATTATTTGAGCCAAATCCTCTTTGTTTATAAGCTTGGAAACGAGTCGGTTGCTCTGGTTCTTTAGGGAATGTATTATCCGAAGTATCTATGTCGGGAATTTCGTGATAAGGGTCTAATTTGAATTTCGAGACTTTTTTCTTTGTAATCAAAGTCTTTTTAACTTCCTTATCATTCAATCTCCAGACTTCCACAGGAATACGAACATCTTCAAATGTTCCATCTTCAAACTCCATTCTAATAATGACAGGCATGACCAATCCACCTTTGTTTTTTAGACTAAGAACGTAGAAGTTTTTGCCTTCTTCTACCAATTTTTTTTCATCGTCGGTCAAAGTCGAGAGATATTGCTCATATTTTTTCTGTTCAGCTTCTGTTACTGCAAATTTGTCGTAAGAATTATAAAAATCCCTCATGCTAGAGTCTGCTTCCACGACTGTTTGTTTGATATCAGTTTTATTTCGGATATTACTCATCGTCTGAGATTTTGCCTCCATCTCGGCTTTAGCTGTCGCTTTCATTGCCTTAGGATTTTGAGAGTCAATATTCAGCCATTCTACATTTGTAATAGCTTGGTCAGCAGGCTCAACGCCATAAAACCACCCTTTCCAAAACCAATCCAAATCAACTCCCGAAGCATCTTCCATGGTACGGAAAAAATCTGCTGGGGTAGGGTGTTTGAATGCCCACCGGCGAGCATATTCTTTGAAAGCATAGTCGAATAATTCACGACCCATGACTGTCTCTCGAAGAATATTCAATCCCGTTGCGGGTTTTGAATAAGCATTTGGCCCGAATGTGCCTGGTATGATATTGTCTGAGCTACTCATGATTGGATTTTGTTTGTCAGCATCCAATTTCATGTAACTGGTGATGTATTGAGGTTCGATGCCAGTGGCTGGGAAATTTCTATCCCATTCCAAACAAGTCAAACCTTCTAAAAAAGAATTTAACCCTTCGTCCATCCAAGACCACTGACGCTCGTCAGAGTTTACAATCATCGGGAAAAAATTATGCCCTACTTCGTGTATCACTACCAAAATTAGGAAATTTTTGATGCCTTCCGAATAAGTTCCATCTGGTTCGGGTCTTGCTCCATTAAAACTCATCATTGGATATTCCATGCCGCCGACAGAGCCGTGAACCGAATAGGCAACAGGATAAGGATATGGAATGGTACGTTTGGAGTAATTAATTAGGGTATGAGCAACCAATCTTGTGGAATATTGCCCCCAAAGAGGATTAGCTTCTTTGGGATAAAGAGACATCGCCCAAACCTTCTTTCCTTCAATATCTACTTGCATGGCATCCCAAATGAATTTTCTGGAAGCTGCAAAAGCAAAGTCACGAACATTTTTAGCGGCATAAATCCATGTTTTTTTACCAGTAGGCTTTCCTTTTTCAGCTGTTTCAGCCTCTTCTTGTGTGACGATAGCAATTGGATTTTTGGTATTTTTCGCTTGTTCCCAACGTTTTAGTTGAGTCGGATTGAGTACTTCCTTAGAGTTTTGTAATTCTCCAGTAGCTCCGACCACCATGTCGTTAGGTACCGTTAAGGCTACCTTATAGTCGCCAAAAGGCAAAGTGAATTCACCTTGTCCTAAAAATTGTTTGTGTTGCCATCCGTTTACATCATCGTAAACAGCCATTCTCGGAAACCATTGAGCAATTTCGTAAAGCACATTCCCGTCTTTAGGAAATCGTTCATAGCCACTTCTACCGCCAATACTTTTTAGGTCAATGATATTAAATTTCCATTCGACCGAAAAGGTAAAACTCATACCTTTTGATAACGCTGATGGCAAATCAATCCGCATCATGGTACCATTGATGTTGTGGCGAAGCTCTTTTCCTTGTGCATCTTTGACGGACAAAATCTTAAATCCGTAATCTTTGTCATCCGCCCCTTCCAAATTCCCCAAAGCATTAAATGAAGTGCCATTGGTTGGGTTAATGCTTGAGTTTTTACTAATGTTTCCCGTAGAATTTTTTGAAAAAACATTTTGGTCAAGTTGCAACCACAAATACCTCAATTCTTCAGGAGCATTATTGGTATAAATGATTTTTTCTAAACCAGAAATAGATTGGTTCGAGTCGTCCAATTCTGCTTTGATATCATAATCTGCTTTTTGTTGCCAATAATCTTTTCCAGGGGCACCAGATGCACTTCGATAGGTATTGGGCGTGGGAAGTGCTGCTCCCATTTGTTCGAATCTCGTATTGGCATGGTATTCGGTCGAGCTATTTTGTCGCTGTGCATGTAAAGAAAATGCCCAAAAAATGATCACCGAAGTTAAAAGTAAGTTTTTTTTCATAGAAAAATAGATGAAGTTTGATTTCAATGCGAATTTAAAAATAATTTAATGATAAGTTGATATAAAATCTCCATGCTCGTATAAAATATTTTTAAACATTAGTTTGCCAATCCAATCAACGGGGATAAGGAAATAAGTTATTTTTGACACAAGCTTTTTTAGAACTATTCAGCAAAAAATGATAGATATGATCCATTTTCCAATCTAAAATTATGTGGTCTCGTCGAATACAAAGCTCATCGCTGGAAAGTACTTCGTGATGGTTGATGTGACAACCTCTTTCTGCAGAGGCACAAGAATGAAATCCAGACTCAAAAACGACCTGTCGGCCTATTTCGCTAAAATGAATAAACCGACCATAAGGAAATGCAAAGTGTTTGGCTTCGCCACATTTACTATTTAATATTGCAAATGTCTGTTGGCAATCTTCTGCAAAAATAGCTCGTTGTGTCTTCGCAACATTAATATGATTGACTGTATGAGACCCAATTTCATGCCCCATTTTCTGAATTTTTTCGATATCTTTCCAATTCATAAACTCCACTGGAGGAAAATCCAACCGATTTTTACAATATTCTTTTATTATTTCAAAGGATTGGTTTTCAATGATAAAAGGATTGACAAAAAAACAGGCCTTTGCATTGTACTTATTTAAAATTTCTACAGCTTTAAGATTATTTTTAAAACCATCATCAGAGCTAAAACAAAGATATGGCTTATCAATTTTGCCTTCCAAAATTTTTCTAACGGCTTCAGAATAAGATATAAATTCATGGTGTTGGCTGAGGTATTTCAGTAAATACTCAAATTTAATCTCTTCGTCTTTAAATATGTGATGAAAATAGATGAATTGTACCCTTGGTTTTTTTAATGGGGCTTCACTATTGCTTAATTTATTGATAGCCGATAAGCCATTTAAAGCATATTTTCGCAAAGAACCTCTAATTCCCTCCGGAATTATTTTTTTTATTTCTTGATAATTGTTATGATAGCTCATTTTTACTTTTAGATGTTTAGCACACGATTAAAGAGTTGTCGATTAAATATTTATTCAAGGATACTTGTCGAATACCAATGATAATAGCGGCATATAGATTCTATTATCAATCAAATTCTGCAATTTTGTTAATTATTATAACAAAAAAAAGGCATTTTATCGAGATGGGAAATTTATTTAAAAATAAATTTATTGAGTGGTTGGACAAAGTTATTAAATTCGACATAAATTTATATTTATTTTTGGGTAATCATCATCATTTGTGTCTTTTTTGTATAAGAAAGAAAAGATACAATAAAAATTAGCCGGAATAGCTCGAGATTATTCCGGCGTTTTGTTTTTTCTTAAAAATTATCGCTCCACTGATACGCCTCAATTAATTTTTGTTCGCCCTCTTTGCCTTTTGAATAATTTCCATGTTCCATTCCTAAAATAAACTCCTGATTATTCGCTTTGGATTTTTCGTAAATGTGTTTGAAGAGAGATTTATAGTTAATTTCGCCAGTAGTAGGCTCTTTTCGCCCAGGTTCATCTCCTATCTGAAAATAAGCAATTTCACTCCAGCACCAGTCCATATTTTGGGTCATTCTGCCTTCATTTCTTTGCATGTGCCACATATCAAACAAAATTTTACATGAAGGGCTATTCACAGCCTTACAAATCATGTAAGTTTGGTCGGAATTTCGGAGAAATAAGTCGGCATTATCGCTCAAAGGTTCTAATACCATGCTTAGGTTATGGGGTTCGAATATATCGGAAGCCCTGCGGAGTGCATCAATGACATGAGATGTTTGGATGCCTATGGGCAGGGTTCTGTCGAAATATCCCGGAACGACAGTCATATATTTTGCATGGCATCTTTTGGCAGTTTCTACGGATTTTCGACAAGTTTTGAGGAAGTTTTCGAGAAATTCTTTTTTTCCACTTGCCAATGAAGTTTTCCAATTATCGCCACCATCAACTACAAAAACACCCATTTTCATGTTTAGTTTTGCTAAAGTATCTCCGATTTTAGTCTGAATTTCAGTTGGGCGACCAAGCATTCCGTTGTCTTCCAATGCCATAAAACCATTGTCTGCCATGAATTGTAATTGGTCGAAAAGGTCTTTTCCTGCCGAATTTTCAAACATGCCAAAATGAGGGGCGTACAATAATTTAAAGCCATTGGCGGCATGGCTGTTTGGTAAATTAGTTGCCAAAACATGTTCGTTTATGCCTAAAGTGCCAGCTCCAGCAAGCATGCCTTTGCTTAGAAAATTTCTGCGATTCATCGTCATTTTTTATGGTTAAGGTTGAATAAATGCTTGGTTGAATGATGATAAATCAATAGAGAAAATCTAAATTTTCTGTTTTGATGTCTTCTTGTTCAAGTTCTAAAAATTCTTCCCAAAATGGGTTTTCTGGAAGTGCCGCTTTACAAATAATAGGCTCTTTTTTGGTCGGATGTACAAAATAAAGCCGACGTGCATGTAAATTAATATTCCCTTCGGGATTAGGTCTTGGATAGCCGTACTTGACATCTCCACGAATGGGACAGCCCATTTTTGCCAATTGTACACGAATTTGATGTGGCCTACCAGTGATTGGATTTATTTCTAATAAATGATAGTGATTTATTTCGCCTAAATATCTATAATTTAGTTCGGCTCTTTGAGAGCCAGGCACTTCTTCTTCGTGGGCTGTAACGATGTTTTTTGTATCATTTTTAACCAACCAATGAATTAATTTCCCTGATTTTTTTTCAGGTTTTCTTCCTACAATTGCCCAGTAGGTTTTCTGAATGTCTCGCTTTCTGAAAAGTTCGTTCATTCGGTCTAATGCCTTGGAGGTTCTTGCAAATACCACCAAACCACTCACGGGGCGGTCGAGTCTATGTACCGTACCTAAAAAAACATCTCCGGGTTTGTTGTATTTTTCTTTGATATATTCCTTTACGTAATCGAGCAAGGTCTTATCTCCTGTGCTATCTCCTTGCACCAAGATTCCTTGTGCTTTATTGACAATAATGAGGTGATTGTCCTCATAAACTACTTGAAATGGTTTCTTCGCCATGTTTTTGTTGATGCCTTTTGGTGTCACAATCAATTAAGATGAATGCTTCTTTCGCTGATTATTTAGAGAAACTCAAGTGCTAATTTTCTTGTGGCTTCGTCTGTTTGTATATAATCCTCTAAAGAAGGGGTTTGTATGAAATTTACTTTATTCATACATTTTTCTATTAAATCCGACATTCCTAAAAATGAAATTTTATCTTTTAAGAAAGCCTCTACTGCTATTTCATTGGCGGCATTGACGATACACGCCATATTTCCTCCTCGGTTGAGTGCTTCAAATGCAAAGCCTAAGTTTCTGAAAGTTTCTAGGTCGGGCTTTTCAAAGCTAAGTGTAGGATATTGCGTAAAATCAAATCTCGGAAAATCAGACTTCAATCTGTTTGGATAAGCAATGGCAAACTGGATTGGAACACGCATATCTGGTAATCCCATTTGTGCCTTCATGCTTCCGTCTTCAAATTGAACTATTGAATGGATGATGCTTTGGGGATGGACAATGACTTCAATTTGTTTTGTTTCTAGTCCGAATAGCCATTTGGCTTCTATTACCTCCAATCCTTTGTTCATTAATGAGGCAGAATCGATGGTGATTTTTGCTCCCATGCTCCAATTGGGGTGTTTGAGGGCTTGTTCTTTGCTTACATTTTTGAGGAAATCTCTGTTTTTTCCTCGAAAAGGACCGCCAGAGGCAGTCAAAATGATTTTTTCGATGGGATTGTGAAATTCTCCAACGAGGCACTGAAATATAGCTGAATGTTCGGAATCTACCGGTAAAATATCTACCCGATGTTTACTTGCTAAATCTGTAATTAATTCGCCTGCCACAACCAATGTTTCTTTGTTGGCTAGTGCAATGTGTTTACCTGCCCGAATCGCTGCAATGGTAGGAATTAATCCAACATAGCCTACCAAAGCGGTTAGTACCATATCAACGGATGCGAGTTCTACTGCAGCAATAAGGGATTTGTTGCCTGTATAGACTTTGATGTCGAGGGGATCTAATGCCTGAAACACTTTTTCGTAGAGTGATTCATTAGAGATTACTACCAAATTTGGCCTAAATTTGGCAGCTTGCTCAATAAGTAAATCTGCATTGTTTTGTGCTGTCAATGCCTCAATCTCGAAAATATCAGGGTTTGCTTCAATCACTTCGAGTGCTTGTGTGCCAATCGAACCTGTTGAACCTAGTATAGCTAAGCGTCGTTTCTGCATGAAAATTTCTTAATTGCTAAATATAATAATTCTTCTCGCAAAGTTCGGAAAATTTACTGACAATGTTTTCACTTTGTTGATAATTGACCAATTGTTGCTTATATTTATGTGTGTCTAATCTGTTTCTTTCCAAAATTTTCTCATGCCAACATTAAATTGCAGCCTCGAATATCCGAATTATCGAATCTGCCGATTACCTTGAAAGAATGGTCTTGTGTGTCAATTGCTCCCAAATCTTGGGTCTCAATAAAGCTACATGAATCGATGTTGCCCAAATCCACTACATTGATTCCTCCCCGAATTTGCTGTTTGTTTCGCTGGGATAGATTCAGTATTTTGAAGGGGTCGTTGGTATCTCTCAATAAAATCTTCATACTTGAGGGGGCTTCAAAGATTCCTTCGCCTCGTGAATATCCTTGCGAAAGTAGTTCTGTCATGCCATATTCGGAGTGAATATGGCTCACATACAAGGATTGTCTAAGAATTTGATGAACTTCTTCACGAAGCAGTTCTTTCCTTCGTCCTTTCATGCCGCCAGTTTCCATAATGATAAGTTTATCTTTTATTTGCTCCAAAAAAGATAAATCTTCTTCGGATTCTGCCAAATCAAGTAAGGCGAATGTGACTCCAATCAATAATATCTTCCGATTAGTTGATGCAAGTTTTTTGAGCTTTTGTACTAATTCAGTGGTATTGTTTAAATAAAATCCTGACTCTTGCGAATAACTTCGATAGATAAAATTTTGAACCATATATACTAACGAGGAGTTATTTCGTTCTAAATAAGAGGGCAAGAGAGCTAAAATATGAAAATCTGTCAGTGGCCCGTAGAATTGTTCAAAAATTTTTTGACTCAGATATTCGTAAAATGGCAAGTCGCTAACCAAATGTTTGCTTGGGGTACTTCCGGTAGTTCCGCTACTCTCAAACGTAATCTGTGGAATGGCATCATCAGATAAAATTCTATGATTTTTGAAAAACTGTATCGGTAGAAATGGGATTTTTTCAAGACGGTTTACTTCATGCGTGCGAATGCCGAGATAACTTAAATATTCTTTGTATATTTCATTGGTGCTTGCTTGAAAACGAAATACTTCTAGCGAAAGTTCTTCGAAAGCATTGGGCGTAACAGAGGGGGTATTTAACTGTAACACTGCCGATTTGAGTTCGTCTCGGATGGTCATGAATGGTTGTCTGTTTATGCTTTTGTGATGATTTATATTAAAATGAAAATAATTATTTGCGAATTTAGCAAACCGTATTGGAATAAATTGATAATTTTGATTCAATAATTCAATTCAATAGAAAAATTACAACCGAATGATGAAAAAGGTTTCCGTATTTTTATTTTTACTTGTCTTGGTCGGACTTTGGGGTTGCTATGATGAGGTAAGTTTTGATAATAAGCCTTCCATAGTATTTGTTTCTTTGACAAAGGAAATAAGATTAGACCAATTTTCTGGCTCAAAGAAGGATTCTGTTATTTTAACAATTAAATTTCAAGATGGCGATGGAGACTTGGGTTTGAACGAAACAGAAAAAACAAAGGCGGAAGCAACCAATGATTTTAATTATATCATTAGGCTCTTTCGTAAAAAAAATGGTGTTTTCAAGGAGTTTATTCCTGATATTCCTTATTCGGGCTATTTTCCTCGACTCAAAGAAGATGCCAGTAAAAGACCCATTGAGGGAACGTTGGCATATACAATGCAATTTCCTCACCCATTTACGCCTGTTAAGGATTCATTAAAATTTGAAGTGACTATCAAAGATAGGGCAGGAAATGTCAGCAATGCTATTGAGTCGAGTACCATTGTTTTGAATGAATTTTAAAAAAGCCTCCCACTAAGGAAGGCTCGAACTTCTTTATTTTAGATAGGCTCCAATACCATTGATTTTTGGATAAATAGCTTTCCCTCGTTCAAGATAAACGCCCTCGGCAGGGTCATTGGAAATGAGTAAAGAGCCATCCATATCTACATAATCCAACAATGGAGCTAATTGAGCAATTGCCGAAATGCCGATGCTGGTCTCTGTCATACAGCCACACATGACCTTCAATCCTAAGCTTTTCGCCTCCTGAATCATGCGGAGGGCAGGCGTGATTCCACCGCACTTTGCTAATTTAATATTTACTCCATCAAATCTCTGAAAACATTTGCTTACGTCTTCTTCTACAATGCAGCTTTCATCGGCAATCATCGGCAATATCGAATGTTGTCGAATTTCTACCATGGCATCGTATGCGTCCTTGTCTAGTGGTTGCTCGATAAACTCCACTCCCAAATTGGCAAATGCTTTGGCATTATCGATGGTTTCCTGTACATTCCAAGCACAATTGGCATCGACTCTAAAAATGGCATTGGTATGTTTTCGGAGTTCTTTTACAATCGCCACATCTTGATTAGTGCCTAGTTTTATTTTATAAATCGGAAAATCAAATTCTTTCATTTTCTCCACCATTTTCTCTATGGTATCAATCCCAATGGTATAATTAGAGAGAGGGGTTTGTTTGGTATTTAATTGCCAAATCTCGTGGAGGGGTTTGCCTTGTTTTTTACCCCATAAGTCCCAAAAAGCCATATCCAATGCACAATGTGCAAAAGAATCGTCTTTGAGATAAGGATACATAAAACTCCAAAAACCTTCAGGATTGTCTAAGGGGTAATTTTCGATGATGTCTGCCAAACTACTTAGCTTATCTCGCATACTTTCTGCCGTAACTCCGTAGTAAGGAATAGGGGTTGCCTCGCCAAACCCACTGACTCCATTAGCATGAAGTTCGACAATAAAAGCGTCAATGTCATCTCTTGAACCATGGGCGATGGTAAAGGTATGCCGCATTTGCAAGGTGAGAATATGGAATTGTATTTTCATTTTGAATATTGATGAAGCGTGAGATAATAAGCCTTAAGAATGAAGATTGACAAGTTCATTTCCTCGAAGAACTGGTACGACATCATACAAATTCTGTTGTAAACAATAACTGATGTCTTTGTTGATTCCTAGTTTTTGTAATCTTCTGATGTGAGAAGAATTCGCTAAATAGCCAAGCATGTCATCTTTGGCTTGTTGGTACATTCGCATGGCAATCATGGCACTGTCTTCTGCCACAAAGTATTCATCATGCAAGGCATGAACCAAGGCTCCCGCAAAAAGAGAATCTTCTAAATTGACTTTTCCTTTCCAGCCTGCACAAAGGATTAAGACATCATAAGGCTGTGTTTTGAGATAGTTGGCAATAGCCTCTAAATTCAAAAATGCTCCTACCAAGACTTTTACTGCCGAACTCTTTGCTTTAGAAATAGAATAGGTTCCGTTGGTAGTAGTCATGGCAATTTTCTCACCGATTAGCTTCTCACTCATATAGCTGAAAGGAGAATTGTCCAAATCAAACCCTTCTACTTTTTGGGCATTTCGTTCGGCTGCTGCTATAAATCCTTTTTCTTGCAATTGCTTGCATTCTTCTACTGTTTCGACAGGAATGATGCTTTGTACCCCATAAGCAAACCCAGTGACCATACAAGAGGTTGCTCTGAAAATATCAGTAACAATAACAATGCTATTGTCGATAGAATGTAAATGTAATAATTCTGGTGTGAGGCAAACGTCTATGTTTTTCATTAGAATAAATGTGTCGTTCGAATGGTTTTTGGATGATGTATTTTAATGTGGCAAAGATGCCAAAAAATGCTGATAAATTTTATATAAAATTAAAAAATGCCAAAATGTTTCCGAATTTTTATCTTTTTTTTGGTATTTATTTTTTTAGGAATATTTAATAAATTTATCAAATCTAAAAATAGTACTACATTTTTAATCTTTTTTTGATAAAAATATGGGAATTGTGAAAATACTATCGTAATTTTGCGAACGAAAAATAAAGGGCAAAGACTATTATTTTTCAAATTTATACTCAAAACTCATCAAAAAATTATATGGCATCAGTTAGACCAGATGAAGTTTCGGCAATTTTGCGTGAGCAATTAGCAGGTTCAAGAACCGAAGCCGAACTCGAAGAAGTTGGTACCGTGTTACAAATCGGTGACGGTGTGGCACGTATATACGGTTTATCAAAAGTTCAAGCCGGTGAATTGCTGGCGTTTGAAAATGGCTTGAAAGCCCTTGCACTTAATCTTGAAGAAGACAATGTAGGTGCGGTGTTGTTGGGCGAATCAACAGGTATTAAAGAGGGTGCGACTGTTAAACGTACCGGTGAAATTGCCTC
>JACCDQ010459125.1_pt1 | contig 16457 bp, 19 predicted proteins | sample 7446031 | NCBI WGS metagenome assembly JACCDQ01 (sample SAMN15323442, study PRJNA562643) | freshwater metagenome | isolation source: river surface water | place: USA:Blue River Watershed | collected 2017-08-17
TCCAGAGTGCCTTCTTTAGACCAAAGAACAAGAGCAAAAAGGTTGAGGGCCTCTACTACGCCGGACACCACAGCCTGCCGGGTATCGGCCTTCCGATGTGTCTAATCGGTGCTGAGTTGGTCTATAAACGACTAGTCGATGACCGATCAGCTGGACCTATCAAGCACGAAATCAAGCCGGTTGCCGAGAACGGATGGAAGGGCCTTCGTTGAGTTTGGTCTATCTAGGCCTGCTGCTTTTTTCTATCGGAGGCCTGGCGGCTCTGGATTTCAAGTACCAACTCGCGATTGCCAAAACTAAGCGGTACCTTTGCATGATTTTGGTGCCGGTGGCGTTTTTCTTGATCTGGGACTTAGCCGGAATCAGCCTGGGTATTTTCTTTAGAGGCGACGCCCCCTACCTAACCGGCATCCTGCTTTCTGAAGAACTCCCCCTCGAAGAGGTATTTTTTCTGGTTTTGCTGAGCTACAGCGCCCTATTGCTACTGAAAGCTTTCGGCCGGAGGACCGGCAAATGAACTATCTGACACTCAACCTGATTTTTGTCGGTGCAGTTTTGCTGGCCAGCATCCCAGTGGTCAAAAAATTACCTTGGCGCGCAATTGGTTTAGCAACGGCTGTATTGCTGGTTGCAACCGGCATTTTTGACAACCTGATTGTTGGCAGCGGGATAGTGGCCTACGACGAATCTCTGATTAGCGGAATCAAACTTGGTTACGCCCCAATCGAGGATTTTGCCTATTCGCTGGTGGCTCCCCTATTGATTTCGATTGCCATTGAAATTACGCGGGGCCTGCGTTGGAGGCCATAAGGCAGTTGTTCTGGGCTTCTAGGCCCATTTCGTGGATCAACACCGCCTACCCCTTTGCCGCAACCTATCTGCTGGTAGCGCAGGCATTAGATGCGACCTTTGTTCTTGGAACCCTGTTCTTCTTGATTCCCTACAACCTGCTGATGTATGGAATTAACGACGTCTTTGATTATGAAAGTGACCTGCGGAACCCACGAAAGGGCGGTATCGAGGGTGCTCTCTTGGCACCGAAGTGGCACCGGCTGACCATTTGGGCTGCCGTCCTAACCTGCCTTCCGTTTGTGGCGTATCTGCTGTTGGTAGGCAACCCGACATCCACCGGCTGGCTAATGCTGGTGCTTTTTACCGTGGTTGCCTACAGCGCAAAAGGGCTGCGTTTCAAGGAACGCCCATTTGTAGATTCGCTAACTTCAGCCGCGCATTTTGTGGGGCCGATGGTGTTTGCGGCTGCCCTGGCTGGAGCCAATTTGGCTGACCCAAAACTCTTGGCTCTGATTTCGGCCTTCGGGCTTTGGGGAATTGCCTCACACGCCTTTGGTGCGGTTCAAGATGTTCGGGCAGATCGCGAAGCCAAGATTGACTCGATAGCGACCAAAACGGGCGCCCGGTTCACAACGCGATTTGCCTTCGTGGCTTACCTCTTGGCCGGCTTACTACTCGTTGCAGTTGGTGAATACGCGTCTTGGGTCGCTATTGCGGCCATTCCATACCTGGTGGTTGTGGGGCGCTTCTGGAACATCACCGACGAAACTTGCGAGACGGCAAACCGAGGTTGGAAGAGGTTTATCTGGTTGAACTTTTTTGCCGGCTTTGTGGTCACGCAGTTTGTTATCGTGGCCGCCATTGAATCAGGTGCCGTTTAGAAAATCCTCGGCCGCACACTCCGCAGCTCAACTCTCGGGCTGGGCGCCGATACCGATAGTGGGTGTGCCCCTGCGGGCAGGTTCCTATCCAGGCAGCCGTTTCTTCGGCAATCTCACGCCCGGTGAACTTTTCGGCACGATAGCCAATCTGCTTTGCGGTACGCAGCCAGAGTTTGCCGTGACCGGCTGATTTTCCGCAGATTGCGTGGGCTATCTCGTGCAACACCACCTGCATCGTCTCGTCAAGGGTGTGGATGTCAACCAAATAGCGCGAGACCGAGATCCGTTTATCGGTGTAATTGCAAAGACCGGCCCTGCGTTTTGCGCTGTCAAAAGCAAAACTCCAGATTGTGAGATCTAGAAACTCGGCCATTTTGGTCTCAGCCATGAGTCGAACAAAGTCGTATCGGTCACAGGACATGCGCACCATGCGTATTTTGCCCTGGCTAAATTGCCGACCGGCTTGAAAACCAACATTTTCGAGTCGCGCGATAACCGGCAAGTTATCTACCGACACCGCAGTTTTGATTACTTCGTCAGTTTTTTGGTCAAAGTGCTTGGTCAAAAAATCAATTAGCAGGTTCTCATCGGCAACCAGTGGCGCCAGCAATTCATCCTGATAAGTCATGATTCTTCAACCCTACTTAGGGTGATGCCAGTGGCGATTATTAAGTGCTTGTAAATACCGGAGCAATTTTAGAAAAATGTGAATTTGCTGTGAATTTTCTCGATAAGTTTTCATTTATGTCTCAAACATCTACAGGCTCTGCAAAGGCAACCTCAATCGAAACCAACGACGTAGCCCCAATTCCGGCGGCTGAGCGTCACGGCAAGGCGTGGCATCTGTTCACTGTCTGGTCGTCTCCGAACCTTGAGTTCGCAACCATCTTTATCGGTGCACTTGCTGTTTTTGCAGGTCTAAACGTATGGCAGGCCATTTTGGCTCTGGCTCTGGGTAACGGTTTAGCCGCAATCACCCACGGTTGGTTCAGCAGCTGGGGACCACGCCACGGTGTGCCACAGATGGTCATTAGCCGTTCGGCATTTGGTTTGCGCGGCAACATTTTGCCTGCCGGAACCTCGACTCTGGTTGCCGGAATCGGCTGGTTTGCCGTAAACACCACTTCTGGTGCTTTTGCATTGACCACCCTGACCAATTTCCCGGTCGCAGCCTCGGTCACCATCATCATTTTGGTTCAGGTAATTGCAGCTTTCATCGGCCACAACTTCATTCAGAAGTTTGAGCGCTACGCATTCTTCTACCTGGCCGTAGTGTTTGCCATCGTTGCAGCCGTGATCGTTTCACAGGGCCACTATGACGTGAGCCCAACCGAAGACTTCAAGTGGGGCGCATTCAGCGTTGGTGTTGCACTTGCCTACGGTTACACCCAGGGCTGGACCCCATTTGCCGCAGACTTCACCCGCTACCTTCCGGCCAACACCTCACCTAAGGCAGTTGGACTAGCAGCAGGTCTTGGTAACTTCACCGCAACCACCATGCTGATGTCAGTTGGTGCCATCGCTTGGAGCGGCGTGGTCGGCGAGGGTCTACCAACCACCGCTTTCACCGCGGTACTTCCTCCAGCACTTGCAGTACTGACCCTGATCGGTATCGCAGTTGGTTCGGTATCGGCAAACGTTCTAAACATCTACTCAGGAACCATGTCATTCATCGCAGCTGGTGTGAAGCTTGGCTTCAAGACCCGCCGCGCAATCATGGTGGTTCTAGCCGGTGTCCTCGGCGGCGGGATCTCGTACTTTGCTGTTGAAGACAACTTCCGATTCATCTTCGAGTTGTTCCTACTAACCGTGGGCTACTGGTTGGCTCCATGGGTTGCGATTCTGGTTGTTGACCGCGTTCTGCGCAAGGGTCAGAACATCGATGAATTGATCAAGGAAGAAACCAAGCACTCAAACATCGCTGGACCGATTGCCTTTGTTGTGGCAACTGTCACCGCGGTTTCACTATTCGCAAAGGCTGAGATGCCAACCGTGCAGTTCTACGGCATCTTTACCGGCCCAGGTGCCGAAAACGGTGACTGGACCGCGCTGTTTGGTTTTGTGCTGGCAGCGGTGCTTTACTTCGTAATCTATAAGGCAACGAACAAGAAATAATCCGAACCAAAAATCGAGAGGCCTCGGCAATGGAATTTAAAGTTGGACAAATCTTCGCCACTGACGAAGAAAAACTTCAAGTTGCTATTGCCGAGGCCCACCTCGGTCTTGCCGAGGGCGGAATCCCTATCGGTGCTGCCCTGTTTGACCAGGATGGCCGACTGCTAGGCAGCGGGCGCAACCGCCGAGTTCAAGACGGCGATGCCTCGATGCACGGAGAAACCAGTGCATTTAGAAACGCTGGACGCCAGCGCAGCTACAAAAACGTGACCCTAGCTACCAGCCTTTCGCCATGCTGGTACTGCTCGGGCTTGATTCGCCAATTCGGCATCGGCCGAGTAATTGTGGGCGACGACAAAAACTTTATGGGTGGCCAAGATTGGGTCGCCGAGCACGGTGCCGAGGTCCATGTTCTCAACGACCCAGGCCTAATCGAAATCATGCGTGAATTCATCGAAGCCAATGATGCGCTGTGGAACGAAGATATCGGTGAGGACTAACAGCCGCCTAGTTTTTTGCACTAAAAGTCAGAATGACACTAAGATATTGATTACTTAGTGTCATTTTTACTTTTACTAGACCGGCAGAGCAATGGCAGATCGAATTCAGGCTCCACTCGAGGCGCCGAACCTTGCTGTGTCCACTGTCATTTTTACCCTTCGCACCTGTGAGACCGGCGAACTAAAACTGGCCCTACCGCTCGTCAAGAGAATCCGTGCCCCGTTTGAAAACCAATGGGCTCTGCCGGGTGGTCCACTCAAAATCACCGAGGACCTAAGCAACGCAGCCTCGCGAAACTTGCTTGAGACCACCGGCCTTGAACCGCGCTACCTAGAGCAGCTCTACGCTTTCGGCAGCCTCGACCGCTCCCCCGGCAGCAAGGTCAGTGACCGCGTGGTGTCGATTGTCTACTGGGCCCTGGTCGGCACCGATGAAGCCGGCGCAGCAATCGAGAGCGAGAACGTCCAATGGTTCTGGGCCGACGAACTTCCGCAGCTGGCCTTTGACCACAACATCATCGTTGAATACGCACTGAACCGACTGCGCAACAAGCTGGCCTATAGCCAACTAGCGCACCTATTTTTGCCAGAACTATTCACTTTGGCGCAGCTTCGAGAGGTGTACGAAGCTGTGCTGAACATTCAACTGGACCCGGGAAACTTTCGGCGCCTGGTTGAGGCAGAAGGCTCGGTGGAGCCTACCGGAGAGCGACTTGCCGGCACCCGCCACCGACCACCACAGCTTTACCGCGCGACGAACACAGGAGAAAATCAATGACCACAGCATCGGTCAACCAGCGCATCCAGCTAATTGTGAAGGGGCAATCTTCAGACTCAACCTGCAGCCCTTCTCTAGCCAAGGGCCCGTGGGAGTTTGACGGTGGCCCAGCAGCCTACGGCCCTGGAGCATCCAGCAGCGATTTGATTCCGACCGGATCGCCAGTGCAAGGCGCCTTGCCAGCCGAGTACAAAACCGCATCCGATGAAGAGCTGCGCGAGCGCATCATCGCGGCTAAAAAAACTTTGGGTGACCAGGTTGTGATTCTTGGCCACTTCTACCAGCGCGATGAAATTGTTGAGCACGCCGATTATCTGGGTGACTCTTTTCAGTTGGCCAATGCCGCCAAGGCCCACCCAGAGGCCAAGGCAATTGTGTTCTGCGGTGTGCACTTCATGGCAGAAACAGCGGACATCCTCTCGGGTGATGACCAGGCAGTAATCTTGCCAAACCTTGCAGCCGGCTGCTCAATGGCTGACATGGCTGACATTGACTCGGTCACTCAAGCCTGGGAACAACTGGAGGAGATCTACGGCACCGAGCCTGATGCCGAGGGTCGCGTGCCAATTATCCCGGTGACCTACATGAATTCATCGGCAGCCCTCAAGGCTTTCTGCGGTGAGCACGGCGGCATTGTTTGCACCTCTTCAAACGCGGCAATTGTTCTGAAGTGGGCATTTGAGCGCGGCCAGCGCGTGCTGTTCTTTCCGGACCAGCACCTTGGCCGAAACACCGCAAAGGCCATGGGGATTAGCACCGACCTAATGCCGCTTTGGCAGGGCCGCAAGTCACTTGGCGGCAACACCGAACAGCAGCTGGTTGACGCCAAGGTTGTCTTGTGGAACGGTTTCTGCTCGGTACACAAGCGCTTCAGCGTGGCCCAGATTGATAAGGCCCGAGCCGAGCACCCAGGTGTTCGCGTAATTGTGCACCCAGAAAGCCCAATGGAGGTGGTTGACGCAGCCGACGAGTACGGTTCGACCGACTACATTCGCAAGGCAGTAATTGCTGCGACCGAGCCAACCACTTTTGCCATCGGGACAGAAATCAACATGGTTCAGCGCTTGGCCGCAGAGTTTCCGCAGCACAACATTTTTTGCCTAGACCCAGTGGTCTGCCCATGCTCAACCATGTACCGAATTCACCCTGGATACCTAGCCTGGGTGCTTGAACGCTTGGTTGCCGGCGAAGTCGTAAACCAGATTGTGGTTGATGAAAAAGTAGCCGATGGTGCCAAAGTTGCTCTTGAGCGCATGTTGGCGGCGAAGCCACTCTAGGCACACCGATGAAGAAGCTCGTAGTTATCGGCAGCGGCATTGCCGGCCTTATTGCGGCCGTTGAAGCCAGCCGAACCCACGAGGTGACCCTGGTCACCAAGTCAAACCTGGCCGAAAGCAACACTCACTACGCGCAGGGTGGCATCGCGGCGGTTGTCTCAAGTGACGACACAGTTGCCGAGCACGTTGCCGATACCCTGGCCGCTGGCGCAGGTTATTGCTACGAACCTGCGGTCGAGGTGCTTTGTGCCGAGGGGCCGAATCGCATTCAGGATCTGATTCGGTTTGGTGTCGATTTCGATAAGCAGGGTCCTGAATTTGCACTTGGACTAGAGGCGGCTCACTCTCACCCGCGCGTTCTTCACGCCGGCGGAGACACCACCGGAGCCGACATCAGTCGCGCTTTGGTGGAAACCCTAAAGTCAACCGCAGCCGCAATTCACGAGCACACTTTTGTAATCGACTTCGAAGTAGTCAACAGAAAAATTACCGGAGTGCACCTGATGGATTCATCGGGGCGCCATTTTGTTGAGGCAGATGCCGTGATACTGGCCAGCGGTGGCGCAGGGCAACTGTTCAGACACACCACCAACCCAGCCGTGACCACCGGAGACGGCGTTGCCGCAGCCTTTAGGGCCGGTGCCGAATTGGCTGATGTTGAGTTCTACCAATTTCACCCAACTGCACTTGCTGTTCCGGGCAGTTTTTTGATCTCAGAGGCGGTTCGCGGAGACGGCGCTGTGCTGATCAATAATGCTGGCGAACGCTTCATGCAAAAGGTGCACCCCCTAGCCGAGCTGGCACCGAGAGACGTGGTGGCCCGAGGCATCCAGGCTGAGATGCTGTCGCAGGGCGGCCAACCGGTATTGCTAGATGCCACCGCGTTGGGTTCCGACTTTTTGAATAAGCGATTCCCAAGTATTTCGAAAACCACCCGCGCCTATGGTCTGGATTGGGGTAAAAACCCGATTCCGGTTACCCCAGCAGCCCACTACTGGATGGGCGGTGTTGCAACCGATATTTGGGGCCGCACATCTATCGAAGGTTTATTTGCCGTTGGCGAAGTTGCCTGCACCGGCGCTCACGGAGCAAACCGACTGGCGTCAAACTCCCTACTGGAGTCCATCGTGTTCTCACGCCGAGCGGTTCAGGTGCTCGACGAGGCCTGGCCAACCGAAGCAGCCAGCGCACGCTGGAAGGAATCTGGTGTCTTGCGCGAAATCGAGCTACAGGACGAAGCCGACAGTACGGTTCCGGCAAGCTTGCTGAAGGTGGTTGACAGAGTTGAATTGCAGTCACTGATGTGGGACAACGTTGGACTGGCTCGCGATGCTGAGGGCCTAGCCGCCACAGAACAGGCGCTGGCTCAGTGGCGTTCGGCCGATAAAGCTAATCGTTTGTTCACCGACTGGGAGGACGCCAACCTGTTGCTATTGGCACGCGCCCTAACTGCTTCGGCAAATGCCCGCGAAGAGTCCAGAGGCGGTCACTACCGACTGGACTTCCCTGAATCAAACCCATCGATGGCCAAGCCCATCACGATTGTTCGACAGGTCAAATAATGCTTACTCCAGAGCACATCAATAAAGTCGTGGCCGCAGCGCTCGAAGAAGACGCACCCGCCGGAGACATCACGTCTGAGCACCTGATTCCGGCGAGCGCTCAGGCAACCGCCGAGCTAGCAGCTCGCGAACCTGGAGTTTTCAGCGGGGTGGAAGTTTTCAAGGCAGCCTTTGAGCTGTGCGACCCAAGCATCCGAGTTGAAATGAAGATTGCCGACGGCGAACACTTTGTTGCCGGGCAGAGCCTTGCCACAGTGACCGGCCCAGCGCGAGCAGTGCTGCGCGGCGAGCGAATTGGTTTGAACTTTACCCAGCGCATGTGCGGCATTGCCACACTGACTGCCCAGTACGTTGCTGCAGTTGCCGGCACAAAGGCCAAAATTCTTGACACCCGCAAAACCACCCCGGGCCTGCGCGAGTTCGAGCGTCAAGCTGTGCGTGACGGTGGTGGCACCAATCACCGATTCTCACTATCGGATCAGGTTTTGGCTAAGGACAACCACCTGGCCGTTCTAACCGCCGGGGGCAAGGACCTCACCACCGAGCTGCGCAGAGTCAGAACTGAGCTTCCGGCTTCGGTCAAGTTTGAGGTCGAGGTTGACCGCCTCGATCAAATCATGCCGGTACTCGAGGGCGGAGTCGACATCATCATGCTCGATAACTTCAACCTCGATGAACTTCGCGCCGGAGTGGACCTAATCGCGGGGCGCGCTGTGGTCGAAGCATCGGGCGGCGTAAACCTTCAGACTGTGGCCAAGATAGCTGCAACCCGTGTGGACGTAATTTCAGTTGGTGCCCTGACCCACAGCGTTCGTTCCCTGGACCTTGGCCTTGACGTAACTATCGAGCCAAAATGATTTACCTCGATCACGCGGCCACGACACCGGTAGCCAAAGAAGCGCTGCAGGCAGCCTGGCCTTGGCTAACCGAAGAATTCGGTAATCCGTCTAGCACTCACGAACTGGGGCATCGAGCCGGCATGGCTCTCGAGGCAGCGCGCGATGCAGTTGCCGCCTGGTTGGGTTGCCGCGGCAGTGAAATCATCTTTACCTCGGGTGGCACCGAAGGCATCAACCTCGCTATTGAGGGGCTTGCACTTGCCAATCCGCGCGGCAGGCACATCGTCAGCTCACCGACAGAGCATGAGGCCGTGCTGCAGAGCATCGAGTATCTGGTTCGGCATCACAAATTTGAAGTGACCTGGTTGAGCGTTGATCTTCAGGGCGGCATCTCTCTAGCCGAGCTCAAAACCGCGCTGCGGCTAGACACCACGCTGGTCACCCTGATGATGGCAAATAATGAGGTCGGCACAATTCACCCCATCTCACGCCTGGCCGCACTGGCCCACGAGGTTGGGGCTGCTTTTCACACCGATGCCGTTCAGGCTGCCGCGTGGCTGGACTGCAATGTTGCCGAACTGGGCGTGGATGCGCTGACGGTTTCTGGCCACAAACTTGGGGCCCCTAAGGGTTCAGGCGCAACCTACATTCGAGGCCGGCTTGCGGTTGAACCACTGTTGCACGGTGGAGGGCAAGAGAACGGTCGCCGTTCGGGTACCGAGAATGTGGCCTGGGCTGTGGCTCTGGCCACCGCCGTTGAGGTTTTGACTAAGCAAAAAGCTGAGGTTGCGCGTATCGAAGCAGCCCGAGATCGATTTATCGGGCAGGTTCAAAACCTGGTACCAACCGCAATTTTGACCGGGCACCCAAGCACTCGGCTACCGAGCATTGCCTCATTTTGCGTACCCGGATTGAGTGGCGAGGCCCTGCTGCTTGAGCTGGAACGCCGCGAGGTCATCGTCTCTAGTGGATCTGCCTGCGCTGCTGGCAGCGATGAGCCATCTCATGTTTTGACCGCCATGGGATTCGATGCCGAGTTGGCCCAGACAGCCATTAGATTCAGTTTTTCGCACCACACCACCGAAGCCGAACTAGAAACGGCCGCTCGAGCCTTGGCTGATGCGGTTGCTGCCGTTGGCGGCACTGATAAAATCGCCTAATGACCAAGAGAAACCGCCCATGGGGTTACCAAGCCGGCAACGACGAATCTAAGCCAGACTGGCAATTGCACCCGGACACACAGGCTATCCGTGGCGCACTAAGCCGCACCGGCTTCGGCGAGACCAGCGAGGCACTGTTTCTAAACAGCGGTTTTACCTATGACTCAGCAGAGCAGGCAGAATCTTCGTTCCGCGACGAGACCGACCACTTCTTGTACAGCCGTTTCTCAAACCCAACCGTCGCTCAGTTCGAAAACCGTTTGGCACTACTTGAGGGCGCAGAGGCTTGCTTCGCAACCGCATCTGGAATGGCCGCGATGTTTGCATCCGTGGCATCACTGGTCAAGTCTGGCGACCGCGTTGTTGCCTATGCCGCCATGTTCAGCTCTTGCTACGTAGTGCTCACAGAGATTTTGCCTAAGTGGGGCATCAACACAGTTTTGGTCGAGGAAAACACACCTGAGGGCTGGGCGGCTGCACTTGCCGAACCAACCAAGGCCGTTTTCATTGAGTCTCCAAGCAACCCTTTGATGGAGATCACCGACATCCGTATGGTGTCTGACCTAGCCCACAAAGTTGGCGCCACAGTGATTGTTGACAACGTAATGGCCTCGCCGGTTCTTCAGAAACCACTTGAGCTTGGTGCCGACGTTGTGATGTATTCAACCACCAAGCACATCGATGGTCAGGGCCGCGTTCTAGGTGGCGCAATTCTGGGCAGCCAGCAGTACATCACCGATGTGGTTATTCCGTTCACCCGCCACACCGGCCCATCGATGAGCTCATTCAACGCTTGGGTAATGCTCAAGTCACTTGAGACCATGCACATGCGCGTCGAAAGAATGAGCAGCACCGCGCTGACCATTGCCGAGACCTTCGAAAACCACCCTGCGATCGAGAAGGTTTCGTACCCATTCCTCAAGTCACACGAGGGTCACGAACTTGCCAAGCAGCAAATGAAGGGTGGCGGTTCTACAGTTGCTATCCAGTTCAAGGCTGACAAGGACTCGGTTTTCCGCTTCATGAATGCGCTCCAGGTAATCGACATCTCAAACAACTTGGGCGATAGCAAGTCACTGATGACTCACCCGTCATCGACCACTCACCGTCGCCTATCACTTGAAATTCAGGCAGAGATGGGCATTACTCCGAGCACCGTTCGTCTATCAGTAGGCCTAGAGCACCCAGAAGACCTCGTGCGCGATATCGAAACCGCGCTGAAGGCTATCTAAGCGCAGCGATTCGATCAATCGCCTCGGTGATATTTGCCGGGCTGGTTCCAAAATTAAATCGGATAAACCGGGTGTAATTGGCTGCGGCCGCACCCCCGAGATCTGAGCCCTCAACCACAGCAACCTTGGCGCGCTCGAGAATGACCTTGCCCGGTTCGGTACCAAGGTTCAAGGCTGAGACATCCCACCAACTCAGGTATCCGCTAACCGGCCGGTGAATAACAACACCCGGCAACTTGGCCGCGACCTCTGAAACCATGTGCTGGTAGTTAGCCTCAATTGCTTCGATGGCTGAGTCCAACCAGGTGGTTCCGTTGCGGTAGGCCTCAACCATGGCAAAGGCTCCCAACAGCGATGAACGCCAGTGCATGTCAGGTGGTAGTTTGGCCAATTTTGCTGCAACCTCGCGGCTTTGGCAAACCACGATGGCAGCTTTGAGGCCTGCTGTGTTCCAAGACTTACTTGAAGACGTAATGGTTACGCCGGTGGCTTCGGCATCAGGGCCGCAGTTTAGATATGGCGTAAATACTGCGCCCGCATAGGTCAGTGGTGCGTGAATTTCATCGCTGATAACCAACACGTCGTACCGAGCAGCCAGAGCGGCCACAGCAGTCAGCTCATCGCGAGAGAACACCTTGCCAAGTGGGTTGTGCGGGTGGCACAGCAGGTAGAACTTGGCGCCGTCGGCAAAAGCCTGCTCAAGTTCTTCGAGGTCAAGCAGCCACCCAGAGCCGTTCTGAACCAGCGGAACATCAATCGGGGTTAGGTGAGTTTCTGCCAACCAACCAAAGAACGCGCTGTATACCGGGGTGTTGATGACCACCTGATCGCCGGGCTTACCCAGCGCTCGAAAAATCTCGACAGCTGCCACACCGACATCGGTGGCCATTTTTACCTGCTTGGTGTCAACCGGCCAGTTCCATCGAGCGGCGGCAAACTCAGCGAACGCCTCGGCAACCTCAGGCACCGGACCCAGGTAACCCAAATCGGAGTGCTGAATCATCTCGGTCAAGACAGCCTGAATTGGCTCGGCGACCTGAAAGTCCATCTCGGCGACATGCATCGGCAAAACATCCGAGCTAAATCGACGCCACTTGGAACTGTGACGTTGACGGAGGTCAGATAACGATGGCGCAACTACTTGATTGTCAGGCATCTAATGATTATCGCAGGGCGCACAAAGTGTGCGAGTATGACCTCATTCAGAAAATGGGGGTTTGCTGAGATGGTTCCGAATAAACGGGGATGTTTTGTTCAAGGCTGCGCTGGCCTGGCCGGTGGTTTTGCAGTTTTGATTGCGGGTTTCTTCGGCATTCTTGCGCTAGACGGAAAATCACCCGCCGCTGTTTTTAGTGAGATTGGCCGCGTCGGTGTGGTGGAGTACATCACCAAACTTTTTGGCGAAGACCCGATTGCAAACCAGGCCCAGGTTGCCGGAATCTACTGCCACCTGGTGCCTGCTCAACAAGACCCTGGCGGCGCCGCTATTCCTGAACAGTACTGGGCTTACGCATTTTTGAACGACGGCAACTTTAAAACTTATCTCGAGGGCTACGAGCAATTCGGTGGCACCTGGAGCCAGAGCGGCAACCAGATCACCGTGAATGTTGATGCCATTCCTGATCTATCAGCGGCCTACACCTGGTACGGAACAGTATCGGCTGATGCAACCACAATTGACACCGGAGAGTTTGTACTTGAGGCGAGCGATGCCGTCTGCAAGACCGGAAACTAGTGTGCGCTGAGGCTGACCTGATTGCCCCAAGGGTCATCGAGGTGAATGGTTTGACCATCGTGGCGAATCTGAACCCTAGAGGTCCTTAACCGCTCTTCAACGGCGCCTAGGGCATCGTTGTCGGGCAGCAGGATCGATACGTCACGCAGCCCTAGAGTAGGCTGACGAAGCCCTGCTCCCCTACTGCGCCAAATGTTCATGGCCATGTGGTGGTGGTATCCGCCGGCGCTTACAAACAACGCCGAACCTCCGTAGTTCAGAGTCACATCAAAGCCAAGCTTGTTGACATAAAAATCTTGAGCGTGCTCGATAGAACCAACACTTAGGTGAACATGGCCGATATTCGACGCGGTCTCATCAACCTGCTTTGGTAGGTTTTCGGCCAGGAACGCATTTGGGTCCAGTCCGAAAGTTCCCATTTCAACGACTCCGTGCTTCCAACTCCACTCGGTGCGAGCGCGGTCCCAGTAAAGCTCCACGCCATTATTTTCTGGGTCATCAAAGTAAAAGGCCTCACTGACCAGGTGGTCGGCGCTGCCGGTAAATGAACCCGGATACTTGGCCGCAACCGAGGCAACCGCCCAGGCTAACTGCGCCTTAGTTTCGAATAGAAAGGCAGTGTGAAACAGGCCAGCCTGATTTTCGCTGGCGTACTTGAGAGCCGGCGAGTGTTCCAGAATCAAAGCCGGTGTGGTGCCACGCCCCAGGATTGCCGAACCGGAAACCTCTGAGATAAGGTCCAGACCCACCGCATCTCGGTAGTAAGAAATCATTAGATCTAGATTTTGAACGCGCAGGGTAACTGCACCCATGATTAGATTTGCTGGCAATGTCATGATTTTAGTCTAGGGGGGCTAGACAAGAATTTGCAAGCGGTTTGAAATAAAACTTAACGGCTACCGAATCTTTGAGCGCCAAGAACTAAACGAGCGCACACTCATAGCGTGCGGCCTCTTGAGCCATGGGTACGGGTGCACCTCGGCCAGATCCTCGAACTTAGCAAAGCTCGGTACCGGCGCATGGGTGACCGCAACGCGGTGCTCCTTGGCATATTCGTACGGACTGCCCAAATACACCGATACGTTTCTGCGGCTGGCGAGGTCCTGGAGAGTCTCGAGGTAAAAGTAAATTCGCTTCGAAGAGAGTTGCAATTTGGCTAGGGCATCGCGGTTGAATACAAATACGACCGGTAACTCCGGGTTGGCCGCCAGAGCTGGATCTGCGTCACCCATCGAGTCAATGGTCAGTAGAACGGCATCCGGTTTGGCATTTTGAATGACCGAAACTGGCCCTGTGGTTTGGGCTAGGTCAGGGTCACTGTCCAACCTTGGCCTGGATTCAAGCTGTAGCAGGGGCTTTTCATCTGGAAACTCTTGGATAGGGCAAGACTTGTTCAGCGGGCATTTGAGGCAGAGACCCGGTGCGCGTTTCTCTACCTGCCAGCGAGCAAAACCGTAGGGCTTTCCGCCAGAGCCAACCGTCCACTGCCAGCCCAACAGGTTTGCCGCTCGCGATCCATCGATAAGTTCGCGGTGCATCCGCTCTTGCCCGTGCAACCATCCACGCCCGTTGCGCACAGTCCAGTGAGAGGCCAACCACATTCGAGTTTGGTTGACCAACCAGCCATCCTGCTCGAGTTCAGATACCACCTCGTCGATGCACCGCATGTCGCGATTCCAACCGTCACCCGGGGCATCCCAAACCTGCTCAAACCTAAGGTTCTCAAAGAATTCGGTACCGATGCGGGCATAAAGGTGGCGAGCATATTCTTGCCACAACAACTCATCTTGAAATTTTTCACGATCTTTATAGGGCGCTGCCTCAACCTCTTGCCAAACCTGCTTCAGGGTTATCAGGTTGTGACGAATGTATGGCGACAGAACGGTTGCCCCACGTTTTGACCGCGGTAAAACCTCTGAGCGCTGGGCCGCATAACCACGGATGTCCAGATCGTGCAGAGCCTGATTAGCTGCGGTTTGACCGCCGCGAATCGAGCTTCTGCCACCGCCCGAATGCAATCCCGAAAAGTGTTTTTCGAGAATTAGCTCTGGGTCAGACTGAATGTCAATTAGCTCGTGCATTTCGAAAACAACCCCGACCGGGTGGGTGCTATTCCAAACGAAAAAATCCTCCACCGCGATGGTGAAGGATTTTGATTGGTGCGCCCCCCGGGACTTGAACCCGGAACCCACTGATTAAGAGTCAGTTGCTCTGCCGATTGAGCTAGAGGCGCGTGCTGAGCTGAATCAGCGCAACGAAGAACAACAATACCACATCGAATAGACTGGTGAATATGTCTGATGAGAAAAAACTTGCTGCCGGTGATGAAGCCCCAAACTTTACGGTCGAGAACCAAGACGGAAAGCCTGTTTCGCTATCTGACTACCGAGGCCAGAAAGTCATTTTGTACTTCTACCCTGCCGCCTCAACCCCGGGTTGCACCAAAGAAGCCTGCGACTTCAACGACAACCTCAACCCATTCAAGGCTGCAGGTTACACAGTTCTAGGCATCTCTCCTGATGCAGTGTCGAAGCTAAAGACTTTTCAGCAGAACCAAGACTTGAACTTTGAATTACTGAGCGACGCCGACCTATCGGTTCACAAAGCATTTGGAGCCTACGGGCTCAAGAAGCTCTACGGCCGCGAGTACACCGGTGTGCTGCGTTCAACCTTTGCGATCGACGAGACCGGAAAAGTTGCCCTTGCCCTCTACAACGTAAAGGCCACCGGCCACGTTCTAATGCTTCGAAAGCTACTAGGAATCTAGTCTTCTGGGTCTGAGCTCTTCATAGTGGCAGCAATTGTCTGCTTGTTGAATAGCGCCACCAGCACCACAGCCGAAGGCAAAATTAGGCTCCAACCAATAGCTTGACTGCCGAATTGGCCGCTAAAAGATCCGGTCGCAACAGCCAGCTGAATCAACTGCCAAAACAACGCTCCGCTTCGTGCCCAACGCTTGCCCTGAAGCAAAGAAATTGCGACAAAAATAACCCAGGCCGCGGCGGCGGCAACGAGCGCAAATAGCGCAATCGCGGTGACCAGACTGCGGCTGTCGCCCATCAAAATGCCAAAACCCAATTGGGCTGCAAAGTAGGCAACCACCAACCCTTCGAGAAGCACAAAAAGCACAGCGATGATGAGCGGAACTGGCTTCTTATCGGCGTTTTTGTTCATAATTCCTCGATATTGGGTATTGCCAAACGGGCTGTGGTGTGAAACGATTTTGGAAGGAAAAGTAATCGCTCTTCTAGCGTAATTCACCACTTGTGAAGACTTTCATCCTCGTCTGGCAGAACGCCTAAGTTTTACTACATAAAGGAATACCGCACGTATGAACATGCAGTGGCTAAATGAGTCTCGTTGCCTCACCGAAGATCCAGAACTTTTCTTTCCAGTTGGTAACACCGGCCCTGCAGTTGACCAAATTGAGCAAGCAAAATCAGTTTGCCGCGAGTGTGGCGTAGCCACCCAGTGCCTTGAGTACGCAATCAAAGAAAACCAGGACACCGGCGTTTGGGGTGGCCTAAGCGAGGACGAGCGCAAGTCACTAAAGCGCAAGTACGCTCGTGCACGTCGTGCCGGCTAA
>JACCDQ010324391.1_pt1 | contig 16455 bp, 17 predicted proteins | sample 7446031 | NCBI WGS metagenome assembly JACCDQ01 (sample SAMN15323442, study PRJNA562643) | freshwater metagenome | isolation source: river surface water | place: USA:Blue River Watershed | collected 2017-08-17
GCCCTGTTCGCGAAGCGGACGAAGACGACGACCAAGTTCCAGGAGACGAATCGGATCGTGAGTGGGCATTGAAAGCTGAACTACCGGGATGTCAGCATGCGGATACATGACCTTGAGTGGAACCCAAGCTCCGTGATCTAATCCACGTGACGCGTGCTGGTGCAGTGGTTCAGTATCTGGCATCAACTTGGCAACGAGGTCGCCGAGCCAAGTTGCATCTGGTGTCTCGTATTTCATGTTGTAGAACTTCGGAGCAAAGCCGCCGAAATCGTAAATCAGAGGTGTGTGAGCGGCAGTCGAAGAAATCGCGACCGGGGCACTCTCCCAGTGAGCCGAGACAATCAAGATGCCCTTGGGCTTCTGCAGTTCACCAGACCACGCGGCCAACTGGTCCATCCAAAGCTGGTCGTCTAGCAACGGCGGAGCGCCGTGAGAAATGTAGAGGCTTGGCAGAATGCTGTTCATGTAATTAGTAAAGCCCCCCTTTACAAAAATGTCAAGCGTGCTCGAGTTTAGAGTTGGTCTGTGCGTATCACGGTTCAAGTCAAACCGGGTTCCAAGAAGGGTCCCCTAGTCGAGACCGCCGACGATGGCAGTCTTACAGTCTTCATCAAGGAGCGGGCTGTCGACGGAGCGGCAAACGAGGGTCTAATCGCCGTATTGGCCAAGCACTTCAGGGTTTCCAAGTCGGAAATCACTATCGAGAGCGGCTTCACTTCCCGAATCAAACGCGTGAGCGTGCCGGATCAATGAAAAAACCCTCGATTTCTCGAGGGTTTTTCTATTTGTGGACCTAAGGGGATTTGAACCCCTGACCCCCTGCATGCCATGCAGGTGCGCTACCAGCTGCGCCATAGGCCCGTTTTGTAACGCTGTCAGTTTAGCCGTTGTTTTCGGCTATTTCCAGTTTGACTACCGGGCTGTCTTTCCAGAGACGCTCGAGTGAGTAGTACATGCGATCCTCCTCGTGCATCACGTGACAGATCACATCGCCAAAGTCGAGCAAAATCCAACGAGCCTGCGTCTTACCTTCACGTCGAAGCATCTTGAATCCGGCCTCTAGCATTTTGTCTTCGATTTCGTCTGCGATTGAAACGACCTGACGTTCGTTGCGGCCCGATGCAAGTAAGAACACATCGGTCAGTGGCATCAACTCGGTTACGTCGAGTGCAACGATGTTCTCAGCTAACTTGTCCGCCGCTGCATTTGCGGCGATGTTGGTGAGCTTAATTGCGTTTGCTGATGCGGTCACTGGGTCCTTAGATGATTTTGAGCATGAATGCTGCGATGGTCAGTCCCCCGATTGCAACCATTACGATTGCTGCGGTTAGGACAAGGTACGGGTGATTCTTTCCGCGCTTCAGGTTGGTCGGAATTACTCGGAACTTCTTGGCTGCGTTGACGATACCAGTCACACGCATCGGCGCAATGGTGTTGATGAAACCGGTGGCGTTATCGAGTGCAATTGCGTCGTCTAATGCTTCGGCTTCCTGGATGACTGCAATCTCTCCGGTCTCTGTATCGATGTTGGTGAGAATTGGAAGTTGAATCGCGCCGGTTGTGAGAATTTCTCCTGTCTCAGAAACGGTAGCCGTGTAATTGGTTAAGTCTTGAACCTGATTGATAACGATTGAATTAGTAGTCGGTTCAACAAGTAGACCTGGAGAAAGGTTGAAAAGGGCATCGTTGTTGTTATAGCTAATCGGCTCAACCAGCAGCGGTTGTTCCTCTGCCTCGACCGGCACCTGCTCAGCAAGGTCCGAGGTAAACGGAAGTTCAACCTCGTATTCCGGCTCGGCATCCGCAGTCAAATCACTGCCGGTCAACTTCTCCATTTCGCGGAGCTGACGACGAGTCATCGGCTCCTCTGTATCGATAGGAAGATCTGATAGGTCTACGTGATAACCCTCGGGGGCCTGGAAACTTGGGAATTCGGTTGGGAGTTCGATTGGCTCAGGCATCTTGATACCTTCAGGAACTCGAACCGATTCGACTGCATCTGTTGCCACGGCGATAGCCGCCTGCGGGGCACTGCCTACCGGTTTTAGCTCGAAAAATTTAGGCTTGTCCGCCACTACCGGCTGCGAATCAACCGGAGCTTGAATTGGTGCAGACTTTACGACCGGTGTCGCATCGAAGTCATCTGGATCGAAGAACTCGCTAGACATTCTTGCCACCGTAAACATCATGCTTGTTTATGTACTGCACAACACCGTCTGGAACTAGGTACCAAACCGGTTCCCTGCGCTCAGCACGTCCACGAATGTCAGTCGAAGAAATTGCTAGAGCAGGGATTTCAATAACGGTGATGGCACCAGCGGGTGCGCTAGCCGGAAGCTCCATGCTGTATCCAGGACGAGTGACCGCGACAAAGTGTGCGAGCGGCCAAATTTGGTCGACGTCTTTCCAGGTAAGAATTTGGGTAATCGCGTCGGCCCCGGAGATGAAGAAAAGCTCCGCCTCTGGATACTGACTCTGGATGTCCTTGAGTGTGTCGACCGTATAAGTCGGGCCGTCTCGATCGATGTCTACTCGACTCACGTTGAAGCGAGGGTTCGATGCAGTGGCAATGACTGTCATCAGATAACGATCCTCTGAATCCGAGACATTTGATTTCTGCCAAGGCATGCCGGTCGGCACGAAAATTACTTCATCGAGTTTGAATTCAGCGGCGACTTCGCTAGCCGCGACCAAGTGTCCGTGGTGGATTGGGTCGAAGGTACCACCCATTACACCTAGTCGAAGTTTGGTCATAAAAACCTAAAATGCCGAAGGGCTAGTGGTGACCTTCTGAGTGGCTGTCTTTGTGGTCGTGGCGGTTAGCTACGTCGCGGTAGCTCCAGGTCACAAAGCCCAAAAGTAGGAAGATTGACATCGCGATAGCGCCGAAGATTGCGCCATCGAATGGAAGCGGGTTCACTACCTCGGCTTCAGCAAGAATGCGGATCATTGTTCTCCTAATAACTTCAAGAAAAGACTACCTTAGGCACGGGTTTGACCGGCTCCACGAACCAGCCATTTGGTGCTGGTTAGCTCCAAAATCCCCATCGGGCCGCGGGCGTGGAGCTTCTGAGTTGAGATACCCACCTCTGCGCCGAAACCGAATTCACCTCCGTCTGTGAAGCGGGTCGAGGCATTTACCATCACGGTGGAAGCATCCACCTCGTTTAGGAAACGCTCGGCGTTTTCAACGTTTTCGGTGATGATCGACTCGGTGTGTTTGGTGCCGTAGGTTGCGATGTGTGCGAGAGCCTCATCGAGATCCTTGACGATTTTGACCGCGAGATCAAGGTCGTGGTACTCGGCTTTCCAATCCTCTTCGGTGGCAGGCACTACCCCATCGCCAAATCCGGCAGTCGCGTCGTCGCCGTGAATGGTTACGTCTGCAGCAGTCAGATTCTTCAGGACAGCCGGAAGAATTCTTGGAGCCGCCTTCTCGTGGATCAAAAGAGTTTCTACAGCATTGCAAACCGAAGGACGCTGCACCTTGGCATTGTGAATGATGTCAACAGACCAGTCGAGACGTGCGGTTTCATCGACAAAGATGTGGACCACGCCGTCGCCGGTCTGAATCACTGGAACTTTCGACTCCTCGACAACAGCCTGAATAAGCCCTGCAGATCCGCGAGGAATAAGTACGTCGATTAGGCCAACTGCCTTCATCATCTCGACACCACCCTCGCGACCAAATTCATCAAGGGTGTGAACCGCATCTGGAGATAGGCCGGCGAGTGAGAGCGCATCCTGAAGCAGCTTCACAAGAATCTCGTTGCTGCTCTGAGCATCGCGACCGCCTCGAAGAACCACTGCGTTGCCACTCTTGATGGCAAGAACTGCGATGTCGATGGTGACATTCGGACGCGCCTCGTAAATTACTCCAACCACACCGAGCGGCACACGAATCTGAGTCAGCTTCAAACCGTTTGGCAGAGTCATGCCGCGTAGCACGTCACCTAGCGGATCAGGAAGCGTGGTGATTTTGGTCACCGATTCAGAAATTGCGCGAATTCGTCTTTCATCCAGACGAATTCGATCCTGAGTACTAACTGTCATGTCGTTAGCCTGGCCACGTTCGATGTCTTTCGAGTTTGCGACGATAATCTCTGGAGTGCGCTCTATCAAAAGCTTTGCGATGTTGTGAAGCGCTTCAGCGCGCTGCTGCGGAGTCGCGTTGGCTAATCCAACCGAAGCGGCCTTTACCTTGCGCATTTTCTCGATAGCAGTTGTCATCGTGTTATCCCTTGGGTTCGAACCAGGTGCCAATGTTGGCACCCCACAGAGCATCGTTTACAAGATCTGAGCTGGTCAGCAGCACCGCTACCCCGGCATCGTTAGCTACCTTCGCAGCGGAAACCTTGGTCACAGCACCGCCGGTGCCAACCGAAGTACCACTGCCTCCGATTTCGATAGCCGAAATGTCCTCACCGTATCCGATGCGTTCGATTCGCATGGCTCCAGGTTTGGTTGGTGGCATGTCATAAAGCGCGTCTACATCGCTGAGCAAAATAAGCGCGTCCGCATCTACCAGCACTGCAACCAGCGCACCGAGGCGATCGTTGTCGCCGAATCTAATTTCGGCTGTGGCCACAGTGTCGTTTTCATTCACGATAGGAATTACGCGAAGCTCGAGGAGTCTTTCCATCGCACGCTTTGCGTTTACCGTGGTCTCTTCACCCTCTAGATCCTGAGCCGTCAGCAAGACCTGCCCGGCAATGATTCCGTAGCGCTCAAGACTCTGCTGGTATCGCGAGATTAGGCGACCCTGCCCCACCGAGGCTAACGCCTGCGAGGTGGCAAGGTCTTCAGGCTTTACATCCAAGCCCAGCAATGGCAGACCGGTGGCAATGGCGCCAGAGGTAACCAGAATTACCTGTTGACCACGCTGATGCGCAGCGGCAAGGGCATCCACGATGCTGTCGATTTTGTGCTCATTTGCACCGCTAATCGAAGACGAGCCGACTTTGACCACCACACGCTTTGCGGCGGACAGCTCGGATCGATTTTGCAACATCTTCTAATTCTCTTCGGTTTCGTCTTCTTCTTCAGTTATTTGAGGCACGGTAAAGGCGCCAGACTTGCGCTCGTTTTCCATTTCGATACGGAGCTTGGCGCGGGCGTCCATCATTTCCTTGTACTCAGCACGACGCTGGTGAGTGGTACGACGATCGTTCTGGTCGATACGAATGTCTTCTCCGCGTCGGCCACCGATAAGTTCACCTGCACTAGCGACTGATGGCTCCCAGTCGAAAAGTACGCCCTGACCTGGGCCAATGACGACAGTCGAACCTGAAACTGCGCCGGCCTTGAAAAGTGCGTCTTCGACGCCGAGCTTGTATAGGCGGTCTCCTAGGTAGCCGACCGCTTCGTCATTGCCGAACTGTGTCTGTGCAACCCAACGCTCTGGCTTGGCACCAATAATTCGGAAGAATTCACCCTCGTGATTCTGTTCCTTGGTGATGGTGAACTTGCTGTCATCACGACGTGCCTGCATCAAGGTAATGCGAGGACGAACAGGTGCGAGTGCGGCACGATTCTTGCGCTCCTCCTCGACCATTGCAGCAAGTGCAAAGTTGAGTTCGCGCAGACCCTCATGAGTCGCAGCGGAAACAATGAATACTTGATAGCCGCGGGCTTCGAAATCTGCCTTAACAAATTCAGCAAGCTCCTTGGCATCTGGTACGTCGGCTTTATTGAGCGCAATCAACTGAGGGCGTTGAGTGAGCGGCACTTCGCCTTCAGGCACCTGGTATGCGTCGAGTTCCTTGAGGATTCGATCTAGGTCAGATATTGGATCGCGATTAGGTTCGATCGTTGCGCAGTCAATCACGTGCAGCAATGCGGAGCAGCGCTCCACGTGACGAAGGAACTGCAGACCAAGGCCCTTACCTTCGCTAGCGCCTTCGATGAGACCAGGCACATCCGCTATCACGTAACGTGATGCTCCGGCCTGAACCACACCAAGGTTTGGGTGCAGTGTGGTGAACGGGTAGTCCGCAATCTTCGGACGCGCTGCAGACATCGCCGCAATCAAACTCGACTTACCGGCAGATGGGTAACCAACCAGAGCCACATCGGCCACAGCCTTGAGCTCGAGGATGATGTCACCCTTCCACCCAGGCACACCAAGCAGAGCAAAGCCAGGAGCCTTACGCTTCGAGTTTGAAAGCGCTGCGTTACCAAGGCCACCCATACCGCCTTCGGCGACGATGAGCTCCATGCCTGGTTCAAGCAGGTCGGCGATGAATTCGCCCTTGGCGTTCTTAACAACTGTGCCGATTGGTACAGGAAGAACAACATCTGCACCGGTTGCTCCGTTGCGGAAATCGCCGGCGCCATCGGCTCCATCGCCACCGGCTCGGTGTGGCTGGAAGTGGTACTCAAGCAAAGTTGTGGTGTTTGGATCTGCGACCAAAGAAATGGTTCCACCGTTGCCGCCGTCTGCTCCATCTGGACCGGCAAGTGGCTTGAACTTTTCGCGCTTTACAGAAACACAACCGTCTCCGCCATTTCCGGCGCGCAGGTGAAGAGTCACTTGATCAACGAATGTAACCATGATTCCCTTCCTTTGCTTTAGAAACAGCAAAGGCGAGCCATCGGCTCGCCCTGCTGAAAAATTTCGCTAACTAAGCAGCTTCAACCACGTTTACAACGCGTCGGCCACCCTTGGTGCCGAATGAAACTGCGCCAGCAGCCAGAGCGAACAAAGTGTCGTCCTTGCCCTTGCCAACGTTTACGCCTGGGTGGAAGTGAGTTCCACGCTGACGAACAAGAATCTCGCCTGCGTTTACTTCTTGACCTGCGTAACGCTTTACGCCAAGACGCTGTGCGTTTGAGTCACGACCGTTTCGGGTCGAACTAACACCTTTTTTGGAAGCCATTTTGCGTCAGTCCTTTACTTAATCTCGGTAACTTGAACGCGGGTTAGCTCGGCACGGAAACCCATGCGGCGCTTGTAACCGGTCTTGTTCTTGTAGTGCTGGATAACAATCTTTGGGCCACGTAGGTTGCCAAGCACCTCAGCGGTAACCTTCACCTTTGCCAAAGCTGTTGCGTCGCTGGTGATCTTGTCACCGTCAACTAGAAGAAGTGCTGGAAGCTCAATCTTGCTGTTTGCTTCTGCCTTGATACGGTCAAGCGTAACGATGGTGCCTACTGACACCTTCTCCTGACGACCGCCTGCGCGGACTACTGCGTAAACCACAGGGCTATCCTTTGTTCAAAAATTTGGGATGTTGCATTTGCTGATAAAGCGGGCAACGAGGTTCTAGTTTAGCCACGAATCGGGCCTCGGTCAAACCTATTTGCCAGAAGATCCTCGGCGAGTCCGGGGCTTCCGCTTACCCTGACCAGCACCCTTAGGCTCTGGAAGGGCATCGAGGACAGATTCCAGCAGGTCCGAAGGCTCGGCCGACTCGGTTTTCACCGGATTCAGCACAATCGGGCTCTCTTCCCCAGCTGCCTCGTGAGCGGCTACGGTCGATGCGGCGATAGCAGAAATTACGCTGCCGAGCTGCTGCGCCTGCTCCGGAGAGACAATCTTGGCAACCTCCTGCTTCTTTTCCTGCTTGTTTTCCTGGTTCTTCTGTTTCTTCTTGTTGTTGTTCTTGTTCGAACTACTGCCGCCGGTGTTGTCTTCCATTGGGTGGTGGTTCTTCGAACGCATGATTGGCTCATGGTGAACAATGACACCGCGCGAGGCGCAAGCCTCACAAGGCTCAGAGAACGCCTCGAGCAAACCAATTCCAAGTTTCTTTCGAGTCATCTGCACTAGACCGAGTGAAGTCACCTCGGCAACCTGGTGCTTGGTGCGGTCTCGAGACAGGCATTCAATCAAACGACGCTGAACTAAATCACGGTTTGATTCGAGAACCATATCGATGAAGTCGATGACGATGATGCCACCGATATCGCGCAAACGCATCTGGCGCACAATTTCTTCGGCAGCCTCGAGGTTGTTCTTGGTGACGGTCTCTTCGAGGTTTCCTCCAGAACCGACAAACTTACCGGTGTTTACGTCAACCACGGTCATCGCCTCAGTGCGGTCGATAACGAGTGATCCACCACTCGGTAAGTAAACCTTGCGATCGAGTGCCTTGGCAATCTGCTCGCCAATTCGGAACTCATCGAAAATATCTTTTTCACCCTGATACATCGAAACGCGTTCAATCAAATCTGGCGCAACAACCTGAAGGTACTCGGTGATTACAGAGTACGCATCGTCGCCGCTGATAATCATTCGCTGGAAGTCTTCGTTGAAGACATCGCGAACAATTTTGACTAATAGATCAGGCTCGCTGTGAAGTAGTGCGGGTGCACTTCCGATTTCAACCTTGCGCTGAATTTCTTCCCATTGCTGCTGCAGGCGCTGCACGTCGAGCGTTAACTGCTCCTCAGTGGCACCCTCCGCTGCGGTGCGCACGATTACGCCAGCATCTTCAGGGAGGATCTCTTTCAAAATTTTCTTTAGACGAGCACGCTCGGTCTCTGGCAACTTGCGAGAGATGCCGTTCATCGAGCCGTTGGGCACGTAAACCAAGTAGCGGCCAGGAAGCGAAACCTGTGAAGTGAGTCGAGCGCCCTTCTGCCCTACCGGATCCTTGGTGACCTGAACCAAAACCTGGTCGCCAGACTTGAGCGCCAACTCGATGCGACGTGGCTGATTTCCAGTCTCGGCAAGCTCCCAGTCAACCTCGCCCGAGTAAAGCACCGCATTGCGGCCACGTCCAACGTCAACGAAAGCGGCTTCCATCGAAGGCAAGACGTTCTGGACTTTTCCTAGGTAAACGTTGCCAATCAGAGAAGCCTCCGATGCCTTAGCAACATAGTGCTCAACCAGCACCTTGTCTTCGAGCACACCGAGCTGAATCTTGCCGTCCTTTGAACGAACAATCATGCTGCGGTCGACTGCCTCACGACGAGCTAAGAATTCCGATTCGGTGATTGTGCTGCGACGACGCCCGGCATCGCGACCATCGCGACGACGCTGCTTCTTCGCTTCCAGACGAGTAGAACCCTTGATGCGCTGCGGTTCATTGTTTTCTTTTACCTCACGCGGAGCGCGAACCTTGACCACCGCGTTTGGCGGTAGATCGCTCACGTCTGCAACTTCACCTTCACGACGACGAGTACGACGTCGTACGTGGCTCTCTTCGTTGTTGGCGGCGACTTTATTGTTTTGCTTCTTGTCTTCAACCGGACGACCACGCTTCTTGTCGATGACAGGAGTTGGAAGGTCTGGCGCCATAAACAACATCGAAGTTGCGGCAACCGGAGTGATTACCGGTGCATCAGCTTTTTCTGCAGCCTTTTTTGCTGGCGCCTTTTTGGCGGCAGGTTTTTTCTCAGCTACTTCTTCGGCCTTCTTTGCTGGGGCCTTCTTGGTCGCCGGTTTCTTCTCGGCTGCAGGCTTCTTCTCCGCGACCGGTTTCTTCTCAGCAGTAGTTTTCTTAGCGGCAGGTTTCTTGGCTGCCTTTTCGTTTAGATCTTTCTCCACCATTTCTGGTGCTCTCCAAGCTGCTCTGACTGGGCCACACTCACCAGGCTCAAAGCCGTAAATTCCACGCCGGTTACTTTTGCAACTGGCAAAACCTCACGAGTTATTACTTACGTGACCCAAAACTAGGATGCCTAATGCCCGATGGGACTTACTTAGTACTCACTGAATACTCGAAAACCTTCGTCGCTGAGGGTGTGGCCCCTGCAACTACGACCATTATGACAGGCATACCCAGATAAAGACAGGGTGGAACACGCTTAGACTTGCCCTGTGAGCGAACAAACAGCGGCAAAAACCCCGTCAATCGAGGCATCCAGAGGTCTTGCCTGGTTCATGATTGTGACCGGAGCCATCGGCTGGACAGCTTCGTTCCTGCTGACCCTGGAGCGTTTCCATGTGGCGTCAGACCCAAACGCCACCCTCAGTTGCGATGTCGCCACCTTTATCTCTTGCAAATCTGTGATGTTGAGCCCGGAGGCAAAACTACTCGGCTTCCCTAACCCATTGATCGGACTTGCCGCCTTCATGGCGCCGTTCTTCATTGGTTTTGCAATTCTGGCCGGGGCAAAATTTGCAGCCTGGTTCTGGCGCACGCTATTCGGTGGCATGGTTCTCGGATTTAGTTTTGTGACCTGGTTATTCACCGTTGCAGTTTTCGACATTGGCGCACTTTGCCCTTATTGCATGATTGCCTGGGCTGCCATGATTCCGCTGTTTTGGCAACTATTTGCGCACGGAGCTCGTGAGGGTTACCTGCCGGTGCCGCTCAGCACTGTAGGTTTCTTTGTTCGCGCCTACGACTACGCGTGGCTAGTCGCGCTGGTAAACCTTTTGATAATCGCGATTACAATTTTGATTCACTTCTGGAATCTGTGGTTGCAGTTCTTTGGTATAGCTGCTTAGTAGCGAATATCTAAAACCATAGGCTGAGTTCGCGCTCGGCAGATTCAACCGAGTCGGAACCGTGCACTAGGTTCTGCTGAACTTTCAAACCCCAGTCGCGTCCTAGGTCGCCACGAATGGTGCCAGGAGCAGCAACGGTTGGGTCGGTTGCACCAGCAAGCGAGCGGAAACCTTCGATTACGCGGTTACCTTCGACCTTCAACGCCACTACGTCACCGCTCATCATGAATTCAACTAGCGGTTGATAGAACGGCTTGCCTTCGTGCTCGGCGTAGTGAGCGGCAAGTAGGTTGGCTTCGGGGGTGAACTTCTTGATGTCCACGATTACGTAGCCCTTGGCTTCAATTCGAGAAATAATTTCGCCGATGAGATTGCGCTTCACGGCGTCTGGCTTTAGTAATACGAGAGTCTGCTCAGTCATTTCGATTCCTTATTTCTCTTCAAGTCCAGTTTGCCCCATGCCGCTTGCCTCATATGCGGCTTTCGCGCGATCAATGGTGCCGCCAGCAATCATGGCCCAGGCCCAAAGGCAGGCACAGAGCACGCCGATGTAGAACATCGCCACAACCCAGAAACCAAGTGCAATCAGAGCAGCCTGGAGCAACCAGCCCCAGTAGTAGCTGTACTTGCGGCCAAGGATGCCAGGGGTCAGAATCAGTAGGAACGAGAGCACCAGCCCAACGGTCCAGACGATTGGGCCGTCAGCGGCCTTGAGCCCAAATGCAACTAGCGTGGCAAAGAACGCGATGAATGCCTCAAAGGCCAGCAAGATTGACCCGAGCATTCGTTTTACTGATTTACTCTTCATCTTCGTCTTCTTCCTGTAGCTGTTTTAGTGCATCGCCGACCAAAGTTATTGAACCGGCCACAACTATGGCACCATCCTTGGCAACAATCTTCTTGGCTGCCTCCATAGCGGTAAATACGCTTGGTGAATTTGTCACGTGCGTGAAGTATTCACGAGCAAGGTTCGTCAGGTTCGCGATATCCATTGCTCTCGGCGAAGTTGACTTGGTCACGATTACGTGATCGATTGGTGCTTGTCGTAACTCTTCAAAGAATCCGCGAGCATCCTTCTCTTCGAGAATAGAAAGAACGGCGATAGTTCTCGGAGAATCAAAACTGTCACGAAGTGCGCGAGCAAGTGAACGCGCTCCATCAGGATTGTGGGCCGCGTCAAGAATCGTTAGTGGTTCTCGTGAAATTACTTGCAAGCGTCCAGGTGAACTGAAATCTGCAAGCGCCACGCGGATTACATCTTCCATGATGCGCTGACTTCCACCACCGACAAATGCCTCAGCTGCACAGATGGCCAATGCCGCATTCTCCGCCTGGTATTCACCATGAAGTGGAATAAACAAATCGTGATACTCGCCTGCGAGAGTGCGCACAGAGAATCGCTGACCCGCTTTTTCGCGAGTCACATTGAAAACTTCAAAATCTTTCCCATAGCTAGCGAAGCTCTCACCGATTTCTTCCGCGCGAGACTTCAGCACCGCTAAGGCCTCCGGGGTTTGGGTACTGCTTAGAACAATTGAGTTGGCCTTGATGATGCCAGACTTGGTTTCAGCTATTTCCCTAATGGTCGAGCCAAGACGTTCGGCGTGATCTATAGAAATCGGAGTGAATACAGCTACGTCGCCGTCGGCCACATTGGTGGAGTCCCACTGACCGCCCATGCCGACCTCGAGCACGAGTACGTCGACCGGGGCGTCGGCAAAGACTGCGAAGCCCAGCACCGCCAAGGCTTCGAAGAAAGTCAGTTTAGTTTCACCCGCGGCCTCAAGTTCCGCGTCAACTATGGCAAGTAGCGGTTCGGTATCCGCCCAGACTTCGGCAAGCGCCTGGTCTGAAACCGGCTCTCCCTCGATAGACATTCGCTCATTTAGCCGAACCAGATGCGGGCTCGTGAAGCGTCCGGTGCGTAACCCGAATTCGCGCAGGATGCGTTCGATGAATCTTGTAGTGCTGGTTTTGCCATTGGTACCGGTTACGTGCACAATTCGGTAAGACTTCTGCGGATCGCCGAGTAACTCAACTGCGCGAGCGGTTGGTTCTAGGCGCGGACGAAGTTTGTTCTCAGGAATGCGCGTCAGAAGCGCTTCCATGACCTCATCGGCTTTTGCAGCCCAGTAGGTCGCTTCGCTCAATGCTTGACCACCGATACTGAAACCAGCTGACCTTCGCCAACCTCTACCCCACCGTTGGCATCGCCAACAGTTGCAGATAGCTCGAGAGTGAGAGTCTCACCCTTGATTAGTTCCGCGTGATTCTGCACTGCCTCAATTACATCTTCAGCCGCAGTGATAGTCAGCTTGATGCGATCGCTGACATCAAGGTCAGCATCCTTGCGGGCCTGCTGTACCGCACGAATCACATCGCGAGCCAAACCTTCGGCTGCCAGCGCCGAAGTCACCTTGCCGTCGAGGATTACGAAACCACCGCTCGGCAGAATTCCGATGTATTCGATTTTTTCGCTTGCTTCATCAATTCCCTCGGCGAGGTTGGCAACGAGATCCAGCTCGTATTCGCCTTCGACAAGTTCCACTCCACCGGCGGTGACCACGCCGTTGACTTCTGACCAGTCACCAGCTTTTGCTGCCTGGATAACTGCCTGAACCGTCTTACCGATGCGCGGACCAGCGGCACGGGCATTCACGCTAAGTCGCTTAATCACACCAAACTCAGTGGTTGACTCCATAGAGAGTTCGACCAGTTTGATCTGCTTTACATTTAGCTCGTCGGCGATCAAGTCTGCGAAATCGTTCAACGCATCTACGTTCTTGGTGACCACGGTGAGTGTGGCTAGCGGCAGACGCACGCGTAGTCCGTTCACCTTGCGAAGGCTTAGGGCAACCGAACTGATCGAACGCACCTCGTCCATGGCAGCAACCAGTTCCTGGTCGACAGGTACTGAACCGGCCGCCGGGTAGTTCTCTAGGTGCACGCTTCGGCCACCGGTAAGACCACGCCAGACCTGCTCAGTGACCATTGGTGCAAGTGGTGCTGCCACACGGCTAAGAATTTCGAGCACTGTATAAAGAGTGTCGAACGCCTGCTCGTCCCCCACCCAGAAACGGTCGCGACTGCGGCGCACGTACCAGTTGGTTAGCACATCTGCGAAGTCACGCAGGCGGTTGGTCGCAGAGTATGAATCAAACTTGTTCATATCGCTCTCGACCTCTTCGATCAAGATGCGAGTCTTAGATAAGAGGTAGCGGTCAAGCACGTCGGTGCTGCCGAATGAAATCTTCGCTTCGTAGTTGCTTGCGTTCGCATAGAGGGTGAAGAAGTAATAGGTGTTCCAAAGTGGCAAGACAAATTGACGCATGCCTTCGCGAATACCCTGTTCGGTAACAGCGAGGTTTCCGCCTCGAAGAATCGGCGAAGACAAGAGGAACCAACGCATCGCGTCAGAACCATCGCGGTCGAAAACTTCGTTTACGTCTGGGTAATTGCGCAATGACTTCGACATTTTTTGTCCGTCGTTACCCAAAATAATTCCGTGTGAAACTGCAGACTTGAATGCAGGTCGATCGAACAGAGCAGTCGACAACACGTGCAGCGTGTAAAACCAACCGCGAGTCTGACCAACATACTCAACGATGAAGTCACCTGGGTTGTGAGTGTCGAACCATTCCTGGTTTTCAAACGGATAGTGCACCTGAGCAAATGGCATCGAACCAGATTCGAACCAGCAGTCGAGCACCTCAGGCACGCGGCGCATGGTCGACTTTCCAGTCGGGTCATCTGGGTTTGGTCGAGTGAGCTGATCGATAACTGGTCGGTGGAAATCACTCGGACGCACACCGAAGTCGCGCTCTAGTTCTTCAAGCGAACCGTAGACATCAATACGTGGGTAATTCGGGTCGTCCGACTTCCAAACCGGAATCGGGGCGCCCCAGAAACGGTTGCGTGAAATAGCCCAGTCGCGAACGTTGTCGAGCCACTTGCCGAAGGAGCCATCCTTGGTGTGCTCTGGAGTCCAGTCGATCTGCTGGTTTAGCTCGAGCATGCGCTCGCGAAGTGCGGTGGTCTGCACGAACCACGACGAAACCGCCTTGTAGATCAGCGGGTTCTTGCAGCGGTAGCAATGCGGGTATGAGTGCTCGTACGAAGCCTGGCGAAGCACACGACCGGCCGCCTTTAGGTGCTGAGAGATTGGCTTATTGGCATCGAAGACGTGCTGTCCCTCAAAATCAGTGACGATGCTATTGAACTGACCGCGCTCATTGATTGACACGTAGGTAGGAATACCCGCTGCGTTGCATACTCGTTGGTCGTCTTCACCATAGGCGGGAGCCTGGTGCACGATACCGGTACCGTCTTCTGCGGTTACGTAGTCATCGACCAACACCTGCCAAGCATTGGCAACTTCGAACTTGCTCTCATCGGTGTAGTAGTCGAAAAGGCGCTCGTAGCGAATTCCTCCGAGGTCCTTACCGTGCACTGTGCTTTCGATCACGACGGCAGAAGCTTCGTCGTAGCCGAATTCCTTCGCGTAATTTCCAACGAGTGACTTAGCCAGCAAGAATTTCTGCCCTGCAAACTCGCTGTTCGCACCGGCAATTACGATCGCGTATTCAATATCCGGGCCTACCGCGAGCGCGAAGTTAGTCGGTAATGTCCACGGGGTTGTCGTCCAGGCTAAAAGGTTTACTCCCTCGAATTTCTGTCCGGCAGAAATTGGGAAGGTTACGGTAAGTGTCTGGTCCTGACGGTTCTTGTAGACCTCATCGTCCATGCGCAGTTCGTGGTTCGAAAGCGGAGTCTCACAGCGCCAGCAGTATGCCAAGACCTTGAAGCCCTCGTAAACCAGTCCCTTGTTGTGCAGCTGCTTGAACGCCCAGAGCACGCTTTCGGTAAACGGCGTGTCAAGAGTCTTGTAATCATTGTCGAAGTCGACCCAACGAGCCTGGCGGGTCACGTATTCTCGCCACTGCTCGGTATAGCGGAGCACAGATGAGCGGCAGTAATCGTTGAACTTGTCGATACCGAACTTCTCGATCTCGGGGCGACCCGAGATCTGGAGCTGACGCTCTGCCTCTACCTCGGCAGGTAGGCCGTGGGTATCCCAGCCGAAGCGACGCTCGACCTTGAAGCCCTGCATTGTCTTGAAGCGCGGCACCATGTCTTTGACATAGCCGGTAAGTAGGTGTCCATAGTGTGGAAGGCCATTTGCAAATGGCGGGCCGTCATAGAAGACGAATTCCTCTGCCCCGCTACGCTGGTCGATACTGGCCTGGAAAGTGCCGTCCTGACCCCAGTATTCGAGGGTTTGCTCTTCTAGCTTTGGGAAGCTTGGGCTCGGGTTTACACCGTCACCGGCAGCATTAACCTTTGGATACATAGGAGGCTTTCTAGGGGCTCAAGACACTTCATCAATGTTAACCTTTTATAAAGCCCAATTGGAGAACTAAGCGTGAATCAACCTGCCCACGAGAGTGACCTGCTCGCCGCCGCTACCGCCCCAGAAAAGGTGGGAGTCGAAGGGCTCGAAGCCAAGTGGGGCTTGGTTTGGGAGAACGACGGCGTCTACCGCTTCCGTCGCGAGGCAGACCGCAAGGACATCTACTCGATCGACACTCCTCCACCTACCGCTTCCGGCTCACTGCACGTTGGTCACGTCTTTAGTTACACCCACACCGACGTCGTAGCACGTTTCAAGCGCATGACCGGCCACGAGGTCTTCTACCCAATGGGTTGGGACGACAATGGACTACCGACCGAACGCCGCGTGCAGAACTACTATGGCGTGCGCTGCGACCCTACACTTCCTTATCAGGCAGACTTCAAGCCTCCATTTGAGGGTGGCGACAACAAAAGCAGCAAGGCTGCCGACCAGATTCCAATCTCTCGCCGCAACTTCATCGAGCTTTGCGAGAAGCTGACCGTCGAAGATGAAAAGGTCTTCGAGTCCCTATGGCGCCAGCTTGGCCTATCGGTCGACTGGAAGCAGACCTACCAGACCATCGCACCAAGTGCTCAGGCTGTTTCGCAGAAGGCATTCTTGAACAACCTCGCTCGCGGGGAGGCCTACCAGTCGATGGCACCAA
>JACCDQ010920691.1_pt1 | contig 16452 bp, 12 predicted proteins | sample 7446031 | NCBI WGS metagenome assembly JACCDQ01 (sample SAMN15323442, study PRJNA562643) | freshwater metagenome | isolation source: river surface water | place: USA:Blue River Watershed | collected 2017-08-17
GGAGTTGTACCTGGCTCAGCAGGTGTATAAAAACTCTCATCGATTACCGTAACGCTTACGCCTGGTGATTGTAATGTTGCCATTCCCTAGTTCTCCTGGTAATAGTTTACTCAAAGTATTTAGCGGCGATTCGGAAAAATACCTTGTTATAGCATGAGAAAAAGGGAACAAAAAGGTTTAAATATTACTATGAGACCTCTTTGTAAATGCGGGCAGCGGCCCTCTGCGGTAAATTATAAGAAAAATGGCAGAACTTATTACCGTAAGTTATGTGAAATTTGCTTGGCCAACGGACTTTATCACGGAATCCCTAGATGGAAACGTGCAGGCTATAAGTTAAAATCACAATGTGAAAAGTGCGGCTATAAAAGTCCGCACTCCGAAGTGTTTCGTGTATTTCACATTGACGGCAATTTAGACAATTGTCGCCCTACTAATTTAAAGACTATATGCTGTAATTGCTCTCAAGTATTAAGCAAGGAAGGTATCACGTGGCGCCAAGGTGACTTGGTCGCGGACGAGTAATCCTGCTGATTGTTTGTACAGCTCGTCAATTGATCCGTTATTATCAATAATAGCGTCAAACCCTGTTCCAACCCATGATGTTTCTGAAGCGTGAATTTTACGCATCTTAAGTTCTTGAACAGCCCAATTGTGTCCTTTGTTTGCTTCGACAGCAACATCGTACCAGTCAGGTAAGTTGCCTCTAGTTACCCAAACAATTTGTCCACCTGCATTACGAATACTTTGAATTTCATTAGGGAATCGACAATCGCTAATAACAACGTTGTCTTTAGAGTTGCGTAGTTTGTTTTCTAAACTAGCGATCCAGATATCGTCGTGGAACCCTTTGCGGCAAACTTCTGTACCCCAATACTGCAATACCCAACGGGGAGTAAGAGTTGGCATGTCTAAACGTTCTGCCCACCACGGATCTACTTGTTCACGCCACTCACGGGCTTCTTTTGTTCGCCCTTCAATTAGCGTACGGTCCCATCCGAATACAGAACTTACTGCGTCTTTTAGTGTTGATGCAAAACTTTCTCGTCTAAATTCGTGAAAGTTAACTAGATAGTCGGCAATAGTATCCTTGCCGCTGCCGATAAAACCACAAATACCTATAATCATAATAGTCTCCAATTAAGACTATTGTACTATATTAAAGTATTAAGGTCAACCTATAATAAAGCCATAACCGGATCCGCCGGGAACCAATTTCATTAGGTCGTCGGTTAATTTTTCAATTTCGGTTTGAGCTTCTGTTTTTAATGTTGCGCCGTTAAGTTGCGTTCCGCCTTGTGGCCCTGCAATTTGTCCAAACTTCTCGCGAGCTTGTCCTAGCATTAATTTGCAGTTTGCTAGGGCATAATCTTTAATCCATTGCCCTGCATAAACATCGTCGATAAGTGCAAAGTCTGGTCTAGTATTGTAAACTTGTAGCATTACTTCTTCTTCGCCTCTAGGACGCTGATGAATAATAAGTTTGCGGCTTTGTGGGTGATATGTAAAATTGATAAAACTACCAAACATTTTACCAACTAGCTCTTGGTATTGAGCAAACAACTCGTAAGTTGATAACCCGCCCATATTTGTAGAGCTTAACAAATAGGTGTTTGTATAAGCCATGTTAAACGGCTCAAACACCGTTCCGCCTGTTCCACCGCCAGTACGTGAACCTACAGATCTGCGAAAAATTTGGCGGACTTGTTGTATTTCTTTAGGAAGAATATACTCGTTTTGATCCTGTACAAGCGTTAAAAATGCGTAGGATTCTTCCACAGAATTATCAGACCGTTGCCTAAAAGTTGCTAGAGAACGATTTAATGCTGTTTCGTAGTGAATCGGGTCCAACTCTACATCAATCATGCCATCGCCTAGCATGGTTTTGCAGTAGTCGTAAACTGATTGTTTTGATTGGTCAATTTGGCTCATACACTTATTTATAAATATATGACTATGCCAAGACTTTCACTTTATCGTCCTGAAAAGGGCAACGATTACAGATTTATAGATAAAAGCATCTGGGAAATGTTCCAGGTAGGCGGTACTGACGTGTTTGTACACAAGTATCTAGGACCTGGTGCATCTGTGCAGGGCAATTCCCCTAGCACTCCTACGTATGATGTAACTAATCCTACACAAATTCAAGATATGTTATTTCTTGAAAATCGAGATCGCAAGTACGATCCAGATATCTATAGATTGAGAGGTGTATATAATATTCAAGACCTGGACTTTAACTTAAGTCAGTTTGGTTTGTTTTTGCAAAACGATACAATTTTTATTACATTCCACATCAACGATACTATTGAAAAAATTGGCAGAAAACTTATTTCAGGTGATGTGGTTGAATTGCCGCATTTAAAAGATGACTTTGCTCTAAACGATTTAACGTTTGCCCTTAAGCGTTTTTACGTTATTGAAGAAGTTACTCGAGCAGCAGAAGGATTTTCAGCTACTTGGTATCCACATTTATATCGAGCAAAATGTAAACCCCTAGTCGATAGCCAAGAATTCAAACAAATTCTTGACGGTATTGCCGACGACACAGGTAGTGATACTTCTACAACGTTGAGAGATATTATGTCAACGTATGAAAAAGAAATGCAAATTACTCAAGCAGTTCTTGATCAAGCAGAAGCTGATGCTCCTAGGAGTGGATACGATACTGCAAGTTTTTATACACTTCAGACAAACGAAGATGGCGATGCTATTTTACAAACTGCTGATTTAACAACGTTAGATGCATCATTAGAACAGCAAGCAACAGACGAAGCAGGTAATTTATTATTTGATGACAACGGCGATCCTGTTTATGTAGGAACAACTGCTAGTACTATGTTGTTGTCGGCGGCGCAAAAAGGATACCGTGGTTATATTACACAAGACGGTATTCCACAAAACGGTGCTCCATTTACCGCAGGTATTGCATTCCCAGTAACTGCTATTGAGGGACAATTTTGTTTAAGAACAGATTACTTACCTAATAGATTGTTCCGATATAACGGCACACGTTGGGTTAAACAAGAAGATAATATTAGAATGACTATGAGCAATAAAGGATCTGCCGATGCTACTACAGACAAGGGTGCATGGCAGGTAGCTACAACATATAGTATTGGAGATTTAGTTTCATTGAACGGTCTACAATATATTTCTAAAGTCGATGAGAATACAGGAACTATTCCATCACTAGATGTTACAAAATGGCAACAAGTTAGAATGACACAAAAAACTAGCTTCATTAACAATACTAATGTTAATGTAATTGACGGCCACAATGTACAAGAGAAACAGAGCTTGAGTAAAGCTCTAAGACCACAGGCGGACGAATAATGGATTTCTTTTATGATGGTCAGATAAGACGCTATGTTACACAATTTATGCGTGTGTTTATAGGGTTTAAGTACAAAGCAGGCGACAACGAACTTAGAGAAGTTCCAGTAACATATGGTGATATGACTCGTCAAGTTGCTTCAATGATCAAAGACAACAGCGAAAATAAAATGAGTACGGTCCCTCGTATTGCTTGTTACATTACTGGGCTGGATATTGACACAAATAGATTAGCAGATCCTACGTTTGTTAGCAAGGTTAATATTAGAGAAAGACGCTGGACTGACAACACCGGATCTATTGAATATCAAAATGTTCAGGGAGGTAATTATACCGTTGAACGTTTAATGCCTACGCCATATAAACTCACTATGAAGTGCGACATATGGACTAGTAATACTGATCAAAAGCTACAACTATTAGAACAAATTTTAGTTTTGTTTAATCCTAGCTTAGAGATTCAAACAACTGACAATTATATTGATTGGACTAGTTTAACGGTATTAGATTTAAAGACAACAAATTTTACATCTAGAACAATTCCTCAAGGAGCAGAATCAGAAATTGACATTTGTTCTTTAGATTTTGAAATGCCAATTTACATTACTCCACCTGCTAAAGTTAAAAAACTTGGTATTGTTAAGTCTGTTATCAGCAACGTATTCATGGACAGCGGAGATATTGTTACCCTAGAAGATCTAGTATTCAACAGATTAAAAGGAAACTTTGATACAACATCTAACAGATATAGAGTATTGTTATTCAAGTCTAACACCGGAGTATGGAATGATGGCCAGTATGATTTAACGTTGGTAAATCCTTCTGCAGCCGTATTAGCGTTAGGGTTAGATCAAAAGGACTTTAAGAACGGCGAGCCTTGGGACTGGATGAAAGTATTGGACGTTCAAGGAGGCTACGAGCCAAACAGCGGAATCTACTTTAAGCAGCCGGACGATACTGAAGTTCGTGGAACATTTGTAGTTAATCCAATCGACCCTTCAATCCTTACAATATCTATTGACACTGATACAATGCACGATAACACGCCTATTGCTCCGATAGATAACTTACTAAGACGTTTAAGCGGAGATAGTGCAGGAACAATTGATGCTATTATTGACCCTTACAAATATAACCCTGTAGAAGTATATGGTAACCAAACAAGTATTCCGGCAGGCTTAAGATTCTTAATGTTAGACGATGTTAATTCGAGCGTTAACGTTGGTCAAACATACGGTCAAACTCCTAACAATCATTTATATGATGGTCCTGATGGATGGAAAGATTTAGATTCTCATGGGAATTATAATAACGACCCAACTATTAAGGCTAACTCAATCATTGAGTGGAGTGGTACTAATTGGGTAACGGTATGGGATCCTGCAACAGGTGTTGCTAACACTTATTTCCAAAATCTTAGAACAGGTATTCAATATCGTTGGGATGGAGAGCAGTGGCTTAAGGCATTTGAAGGCGAGTATGCGCCAGGTTATTGGAACTTTCTTCCTCCTGATCTATAAGTAAAGGTATGCAACAGCGTGCCGGCTTACTCTTTCTTGCAAAAAATACAGCAAGAATTTTATTAATCCTTGAAGATTCAAAATGGACGGTTCCTACATTTACTAGGAAAGATTCCATTTTGGCTGATGCTGCCCATTTACTTAAGAGCTATAGTTCTGGAAAAGTTTTACCTGTAGAGCTTTATCTCTCAGAGGATCGAGGATTTGAATACGGAACTTATGTTTGTTTAGTTGATGAGGAATTTATAACTACGGCTGCATCAACTATTGCTTGGTGCGATTTAAATTGTTTACCTAAGCAATTGCATAATGGACTAAAGACAACATTAAATAATGCCGTTATTAGAACAAAGATTGAAACTATACTGGAGTTAGAGCTATGATCCCTAAATTATCAAACAACCCTAAATTTATTGAAGATTATAAAAACTATCAAAAACGAATCTCTGCGGTGTCTGATGATAATTTACAAAAAGAATTAATTGACGCTTTAGTAAAGTTACGTGATCATGTTCAATACCTAGATCGTAGTCACGAACAAATTCTGTTTACCGGAAGGGTTCCTAATTCAGAAATCTCTGAACTAAGAACCGACATCTCAAAATATAAGAAAGTCTTAGATAATAAACTTCAGGCCTGGGAAAAAGCACAGCGCCGTTAAGCCTGCGCTTCGCCCCAACGAAGAATAATACCTGCTGGTACAGCTGAGCCTGTTACCTTATACACGTTAATAGCTAGAACGTCAGGACCATTTGGGAACGCACCTCTACCACCAATTGCAGTAGTTGTAAGCTCTTTAAGTTCCTTTAGATCAAGTGCATTTAAACTTCCTGGTTGACACAAGAATGAAAATACCTGTTCACCCGGTAACGCATATTGCACGTCACCAAATTGGAATGTAACTGACCCAGCAGCATTAATCGTTGTATTTGCTGTTTGTGTAAATGTTACTTTTCTAATAGTTGTAGTTCCAAGAGTTCTAGTTGTAACCGATGCAACAGAAGTACCTGCTGGGAAAGAAGTAAATGCGCTAGATATTCTTGTACCAGTTGCAGCCCCTGATGCATTCCATGATGCGTTAGTAAAGAACAAGTAGTTAGTAAATGCGTATGCGGCAGCGGTACCAGCGGCTGTAACCGTAGTTGTAACGTTTGCTGCTGATGTACTTGTGCTGTTTGGTGCTGCGCTCATTACAACCCTAGAATAGGTTACTCCTGCTACCTTTGCATAGTTAGTAGTAATTGTAGATACCGTTTGTGTTCCTGTTAAGAATGTTGCCACAGAAACCCTATCACCAACTGCAACGCCACTAGATGTAGCAACAGCATCAGTAATCAAAAAGTCTTGTCTACTTGTAGAAAAAGCACTTGCGTATTGTGTAGAAATACTAGAAGTTATAGTAACCGTAATGTTATTATTTGTTGGGCTTTGAGCATTTGCAAACGTATTCATTACAATTCTTGTATATGCCGTGCCTAAATATCCATAGGTAATAGAAGAAATTGTTTGACTGCTTGTAACATACGTAGTTGCAGTTATTTTATCACCAACTCTTAACGGAGTTGTATTGTTTAAATTGTCATAGTCTGTATTTGAAATAAAGAAGTCAGTTCTTGTATTATCAAATGCTCGAGTGTAGCCGCCAAACGGAGGAGTAGCTACGGCTGTTACGTTATTCGATACTGCCGTAAATCCTCTTGCTGCGATAGTTGTTGTTAATGCACCCTGCACCGTTGCAGTTGATGTTGTCAAAGGTGTACCACCCCAGTTAATAGAACCACCAAGTGCAATTTGAGCAAACGATGGCTGGCCACCTGCACCTGAACTTGCTAGACCGTTCCATGTAATCTTTGTAGGATCAGTAGGATAGTTTCTTGGGTTTAACACTCCTTCAACAACAATAGCGCCACTGCCGCTGTCAGCAGTAACAGCAATTTCGTTCAACAATAACTGCGCTCTGTTTAACAAGTCTCTTTCACCTAAATCGCCAACAATTGCGTTAGAAACGCTTGGTGCTAATCTAATCATAAACGCTGTTTGTTTATCGACCGACACACTTAAACCAGTTGCAGCATAGTTAAAGATATAACCACGATCTTCATCAAACATACCGTCTGTTAAAATAGCAGAACCCCAGTGGCTAATTGTCGGAGTAATTGTACAACTAACAAGAGCAACACCTGCACCCGCTGCATGAGATGCTGCTAGTCCGGCTGTATATGTTCTGTTTTGTCCTGCTGCAAAGTTACTTAAGTTAGCTGCTCTAGACAATCCAGTTAATGTGTTTCCACTCTTTCCTGCATAATGTATTAATTCATTATCAACATATATTGTTCCTGTTGTTGGGAAGAAATATGCATCAACTAGTTTTAAAGAAGTTGAAGTAGATGTAATGCTTGCAGATAACTTATCAAATGCTCCTCTGTTTTCTACTTCATATCGAACTGGTAAGTTAGCTGTACGCATGTACGCTTCATAGTTAATATTAGAGTTTCTGATTCTATGTAAGAATACAAACTTACCGTCGGATCCTCTAGTCATAAATTCAATAAAACCAGCAGCGTACCATGAGTACTGAATACCAATCATCTGCATACGCTGAGGAATAAAATTAAATCCACTTGGGCCTGTACCATCGGCCTTATCTAAGTTCCAGTCTTCTTGAGGAATTACTAAATCTCTAGTTAAACACATCTTAGCACCAGATATTGAATTAACTCCGCGCCAGTCTGGGGAAACCGTTAATTGTGTATCACTAGAAATGCTTGTAACGGTATGTGACATACCTCTAATAACAACTTTGTCGTGTACTTTTAATTGGTCTGTGAAACGAGTTCCGGTGCCAGTTACTGCATTACTTTCAGCACTTATTGAGATTTGGCCCGACAACTGGAACGTAGAACTTCTTCTAACAACCGCCATTCGTTGTCCGTCGTATTGATAGAAGATACCGTTTTGTTCATCGAACGCACCAACTCTTACCGTAGCACCGTGCCAATTTTTAACTGACATTTTTGCATTAGTACCTAGATCGGCAGTTAGTGTTGATAGCGGAACTAGTGCTCTAACTCTAAATGATCTAGAACTAATAATGCTTTCAACGGTATACGTTCCGTTGTATTCAAACGATGTAAATCCGCTAACTTCAATAACACCGCCGGGCTGTAAACCGTGGTCGGTATCGTCTGTAGTCATAGTAATAAAGTCGCCTGCTTCAAATCCAGTTGCTACCGCACTTGCTAGATTATAGTTTGGTGCAAATAGCGCACCGGTAGTGTACATAATACCTTTACCAGATTGGTAACGAATATACTTTTTACTTTGACGAATTGCCTGTGCACCATGCTGTGGGCCGCCTGTACCTAACATAACACCGCCGTCAAACGGTCTGTGAATGAAGAACGCATCTGGTCTTGCATAGACGTTACCAGTTAACCCTGCGGTGCTAACGTTAATTGATCCTGTAGATCTAGCAGGATATCTTACGGTCTTAGCTGACGGAACTTGTGTAATAACAAATGGTCCAGAAGCTATATTATGATTTGCAGATGTAAGTGTTGTAGACAACGCTTTTGTTCCACCTGACCCTACCGTAACAAATACACCAGCACCTGTATAACTTCCAAATGCTGTTTCTTCCCATGTGCCTGAGCTTGCTAACGTTGCTGCGGTCCATGAGCCTGTTGTGCCGTTAAATGATGTCAATGCTGAAGTTCCGCTATCTGCAACAACTACAAACACATCGTCACCGAATATAATATTATTCCAGTTTGCTGTGGACGGTAATACTGAGTCGGTCCAAGTTGTGCCATTAGTAGATACTGCCGCAGCAGTACCACCAGATGCAATAGCTACAAATCTTGCATTACCAAATGTTACAGAAGTCCATGCTGATGATGTAGGTAATGTAGCAGTAGTCCAGTTTACACCGTTGTCTACAGAGTATGCCGCAGCAGTACTGCCAGAAGCAACAGCTACCATGTAATTTGATGTACCAATAATACCACCAGCTACATCGCTCCAGTTAGAAGAACTAGGTAATGTAGATGCTACCCATGTTGTGCCGTCTGTTGAATATGCACCCGCAGTAGATCCAGATCGAACAGCTACAAAGTTTCCGTTGGAGAATGTAACAGATGTCCAAGATCCAGAACTTGGCAAAGTCATTGATGACCATGATGCTCCTGCGTCTGCAGAATATGCACTTACGGTTCCGCCGGAAGCAATTGCTACCCAATATTCAGTTCCGTTAATAGTTCCAGCGGCAATACTAACCCATCCAGAACTTGCAGGCAATGCGCCTGATGCTGCTGTCCATGTTGTTCCGTTAACTGATTTTGCAACCGCTGATGAATTGTTTGCAACTGCTAAGAACGTTCCGTTAGAGAATGCAACGCCTATCCAGTTTGCAGAAGCAGGCAATGTTCTGTCTGTTGATGTAAACCCTGGCGCTGGTTGAGATGTTATACTTGACAATATACTGCTACCAGGAACAAGTCCATGGTCAGATGCAAAGTCAATTTGAATTGTAGCAATTGCGCCTGTATCTAATGATGTTCCGTTTGTAATGTCACCGGTAATTGCTTCGCTGATAGTCATAGCAGGATATATTGTTATTTGGTCCCCTGCATACGGAGTTCCTGTTGCGCTTACGGTTATGATTTCTCCTGCAGAAACAGATTCTACGGTGAGCGCACAATCGTTCTCTGGAGATGTTCCACCTAATAAGTTTCCTGTAATAATAATTCTATTACCTTGGTAATAATCTGCACCACCAGATACTACTTCAGCTGAATAAACTCCAGCCTCTGCTGTTATTGTAAATGTTGCGTTATCTCCAGCATTCGGTATCGAAGTTCCTAGAACGCCGATATATGTTTCGTCGCCAGTTGCTCCAGACCCGCTTAAAATTGTAAAGTCAACAACTGCACTAGTACCAAATGCTACACCGTCAACACGAATTACAATATCGTTCACCCCATCAATGCCGCCAAATAGTGTTCCTAAGAAAGTAATTTCGTCAGTTGGTACGTAGTCTGTTCCGCCATCTGCGATCGTAATTGCATATGCTCCTGTGCCGCCTGTGCGGACTACATTAATTAAAATGCCAGCACCAGACGCACTAGTATCGGACGATGCAGCTACGTTTGAATACGTTGCTCCGCCGCTTACTGCTGTTCCTGAATATGTAAAATCTAAAATTGTTCCAGCACTATCAACATCTTCAACAACTACAAAGATATCGTTAGTTGTGCTTGCGCCTCCAAGGTCGGCACCGTCTAATAGAATACGGTCGCCAATAGCATAGTTTTGGCCAATTGATGTGCTATCGTCTGAGGCAAGCACGGTATAGGTTCCTGATGATCTAGAAACCGTAAATGTTGCATCAACTCCAATGCTAGGCTGATTAGTACCTTCTATTGCGGTATATTCAGCATTAGCGCCATCTTTGATTTGATTAAAATCGCCAGACAACGATAGTCCATTGCTTCCGCTCACTGAACTAATAAACAACGCATCGCCAGATCCGTTGTCAATTGCCATACCTTCCTGAATTCCCGTTGCATCAACAACATAGATCGTTGTATCAGTTGTTTGGGTAGTTGTTCTAATATTAGCAGTTACCGTCGAACTTCCAATTACACCACTAACTGATGTACCTGATGGAATATAACTTGATCCAGAAATAGGTGATCCCGGTGTAGGCGATGTTCCATCAAATGCAATTTGATAAGAGCCTTGCAATGTGTCAAACTTTGAAAGAACCGTTGATGCAGATCCGTTACTATATAAAGAATACGTAGCTGACCCAATTGATGATCCTGTGTAGAATCCGGCTTGTCTTAGTTGAACATATGAAGTATATAAACTTTCTCCAGCGGTAGTTCCTACTTTTGCTGATGAATAATATGTAAATGATACTGAACTAATAATGCTGTTAACTAAAAAAGAACCTTCCGCTCTTGAAAACCCGTTAACTGCTTGATTTAGTCCTTTAATTGTAATAGGTGTGCCTACACTATATCCGTGTGTACCTTGTGTATTAACCGTAATTAACGAAGCACCAAAATATCCAGTATTAATAGATGCGTCAGTAGTAATAGAGACTAGTGTTAAGTCAGTTCCTGGAATTTCGTATAAAGATGGATAGCTTCTCATTAAACCAAGTGCTTGCCACTTGGTAGGTTGTAGTCCGTATTCAAAGTCAGCGTCAAGCATGGCCTGTGGAGCAGCAACACGCATACGTTCAATAGCGTCTGTACCAAACTCCCATGGACGAATTGTTTGATGATCTTCTTCAACAAATATCTGTAAATCAGCACCTGCTGACAACGTTGATGTGTCGGTTGACAAATAGATTGTTGTAATACAATCACCTGTTTGCCACCATGCTGGAAAATCAATATCGCTTACTGGTTCGTTGTCCGAAGAACTCTTTGCAGTTTTATACTCAATAGTCATAGGATTAGCTGAGTCTGCAAAGTTATATAAAATTGTTCCGGTTGTAGTATCAGTGATTAACAAGAATTCACTATGCTTGTAACTACCAATAATTCTAATAGACGAAACTCCCGAATTCTTAATAGGAATTTGAGATGTTCCAGAAGTGATAACGTTAATAAAAATATCCCACAACTCTTGATTTCGAGTATCAGCTCCTTCTTCTGCAGGGGCTGTTGGATACTTAACTTGAGGTGAAGTAGGCGATCCGTATGTAGCAGGAACCGTTATGTTATTAAAAATGTATTCGTTAATAATTGTACGTAAGTAATTTAACGCCGTTGTTTCTGGAGATACGTCTCCTCTAATTTGTGGTTCACCGTTAATCCAGAAATAGTCTGAGGTCATTCTAGTTCTAACGTTACCACCGTATCTTAAATCGTGTGCAATAGCATCAACGTAATATCCTACGTCGCGTGTACACTTGTCACTAGCGTAAGTATATCCGTTATAAGGAGCAGTTCCTTGACCAATATTAAAGTTAATGTATCTAACAACTTGTTGTTGTAAAAATGTTTTGTTTGCTATTAAGAGTGCTACTGCGTTAGGAAGAAGATTGTCATCTTTACTAATGCCTGGTTCAAATACATAGGTGTTTATTTTTTTCTTTGCCATTTAATTTTCCTTATGCGCCAAACGCAATTGCAAACGCTGAAATTCTTGCATCAACATAATCTTTTCTTGTAGCATGTGATGATAATGTAGGAGTATTAGTAATGTAAACGTCACCTTGTACCGTTAATTCGCCGGTACTATCTCCTGGGCCGACGTTTACTGAAGTAAAGTTTGCTGCTGCTGGTTCTAGCATTCCTATTTCTACGTTATCAATGCTACCAACTCCATTAGAACTAAAGATTTGGATGTTACCATCAACAATTCTAATATAAGGTGTCGAACCCTGTGATACGGTTAGGTCGCCGTCGATATAAAGATAATCTAAAGTTCCAATTTCTTTTAATCCTATTGCTCGTTGGATAACAGGATCTAATCCTATGATAGAATCACTAGGATCAATAATTGGAACGCCGTTGATTTTAAAACTGCCAGTAGTATCGATGTTTCCCGATACGGTGAGATCGCCAACTTCGTTGACTAAGAAACCAGGACTTTTGAAGCCACTTTTTGACTCAAAAGGTACATATCGTGTTGTCATATTATCTCCGCTATCACTCCGACTTCAACTTCTACAGATTAATAGTATTTATGTTGCAGTTAGCTAGCGGTGAGTTCATTTAACGAGTGATAATAATTGGCACTAAAAATTACTTTGCTACCCACTAACAACGTAGAATTATCATATGTTGAATCTGTAGGGCTATTTGCTGGTTGTACAATTATTTGTACTTTTGATGTGTTTGCTTCTACTCTTAAATCTATTAAATTTTCTGCTGTTGAAGTTCTACCGTAAACCGTAATATTAGCATTTTCTGGACCAGCAACAACTAACGCTTTAATTATTTCTTTTCTTTCTGTACCCACGTCAACAACAATAGTGTATTCAGCGGCGCAGAAATCTCCAAAATACCATTCATCTAGAATAGTATCGGAAATTACGGTTACCCAAGGGCCTTTATAGGAAAAGTTTACACCGTTTTGTAAACGTAGTGTATTCTTAATACCTTTGAAAAAATAACGAGCAAAATTTAACATAGTAGTATTTAGCAGATATTAAAAAAGCCCCTTTCGGGGCTTTATTAGTTAGCGATCTTAATTAGCTTACCGTATTCTGGGAGGAATAGATATTCAATATCAGATTGCTGTAGGGTCCAAAGAGCATCGTCTAGCGTTTCGACTAGTGGTTCACCGCCTAGGTTAAAGCTAGTATTGAACAAGATAGGAACTCCTGTTTCTTCTTTAAATGCTTTAATTAGGTTGTAGTAATGCTCGTTTTGTTCCTTAGTTACCGTTTGAATACGGCAAGTTCCATCTTCATGGATAATGCTAGGAATCTTTTCAGCAATACCAGGTTGGCAGTTTACAGCGTACATCATAAATGGGCTGTTTTTCATGCCACGCAAGTCAAACCACTCATGTACATCTTCTTCTAAGATTGAGCCAGCAAATGGGCGGAAGTATTCACGGCGTTTGACCATGTTTACAAAGTCCTTGCCATCAGCAAATGTTGGGTCAAACAGCACAGAACGATTGCCTAGAGCACGTGGGCCGTTTTCTGAACGGCCTTGGAAGATAGTAACAATGTTCTTTTCTCGTAAGAGCTTAATAACATCTTTGTAAGTAGCATCAGTAATTTCGCCACCGAATGATTCTGTTTTAGAATTAATTTCGTCGTTGCTGTAACAATATGCTGGACCAAGGTATAGTGATGTACCTGGACGAATTGTTGTATCTTCGTGCATACCATGCCAGAACATCATGCCGGCGCCAATTGCAGTACCTGCATCGTTAGAAATAGGTTCTACATAAATTTCAATACCTTCGTCTTTTAATGCTTCGAGGTAGTGATAGTTAGCTACACAATTTAAACCGTAACCGCCGGAAATAACAACACGGTTTTTACCACTCTTCTCAACAGCCTTACGAATAAGTTTTACAACCTGATCTTGCGTTTGTGTTTGGCAAGCATACGCCAAATCTCTACGATTTTGCATGTATGTTACATCAGCATCGTGGTCTTCTGGCATTTCGTCAAGGTAATCAAACAAGTTCATATTAACGGTGCTGCTCATAGGGTAGCGAGGAACCATTAAGTTTCTGTTTGAAAGAGGAATCTTTGACGTTTCGTCAAACAACGGCGGAATCTTATCGTTAGGTTTGCCGTATGGGAACAAGCCCATAGTCTTACCTGCTTCAATAGCAGAGAAGCCGCAGTATTCTGTTACACCTTCGTATACTTTAACAATGCCTGCATGGTCTGAAACATATGCTTCGTGTGTTTCGCCTTCTTCACCTAATGGCGCAGAGTCAAACTCTGGAATGTAAGAGCCAGCAATTGGGTCTTTTGCACCGTAATGCTTATACAAAGTTTTAAAGTTTGCAGGATAGTTACAATCCACAATACTTTCTACTTCCCATAACCAAATATGTTGATTATTGTAATTCATTGGATAGAATGTACCAGCACCGTCGACTACAAGTGCTACAGCATCTTCCCAACCAGAACGATAAAAAGCACAAGCAACGTGCAGTTTGTGATGCATAAAGCTCAAGTCAATAACCTGCGGGTGACGATGTAGGTCTGGAACTTTACGTTCAATAAGACCTAGTTTACGTGCTAGTCCTGTATAAACGTCATCACCGGTGTAGTCAATCTTACCAGCAGTTTCTTGAAGATTTTGTGTGTGAGCAATAACTAGGTAGTCTAGTTTGTCAGTATACTCTTTGATCTTAACCATCGAGGCAAACGGGCCGCCGTCATACTTTTGACGACTTAAGCGTTCTTCTTCGATACTAAAAACAACTTCACCGTCTTTTAAAAGACAAATTCCAGAATTGTGGCCGCGAGCAATAGCAGCAATCCATACAGGTTTACGAGGTTTGTTGTTAATTGATTTAATTGTCATCTTTCTTTCCTAATACGTGGTCTACAACTAGTGTTGTAATATCGTCTGTCATGTTCATAATATTTTCGTTAGATCTATTAACTCTCTCATCTGGGAAAATTCTAATAGGATCGTATTCACGGTTTATTTCGCCCATGTCTAATACATCAATTAGTTCATCATTTGGATAAGATACGTTAATTGGGAATGTTGAGCCCGTTACTACTACTGCTGTTTTTTCCATAGCATACGCAAGATGCTGTCCTAAACTATCACATCCTAAGAACTGATCTGCATATTTGATAATTGCTGCCCAGTGGCGTGTGCTAACATTTTCTGGCATAGCAACTTCGTCTTTTAACTTAGATTCGGAGAAGTCGACTTTAAACTCACTCATCATAATAACAGCAAAATCGTTTTGTTGAAGTTTCTTCACAATCTGTTTTACGTCTTTTAACTCAAAACTACGTGCTGTATTGTCAACTAAGGTTTCGTCAATGTATTGAATGCCACGGCCAAAAGGTTGGAAAATAACAACTTTTTCTTTGTTAAGTTTCTTTTTAACTTCTGAAACAATTTGGCGACCGCTTAGTAATTCGTCCTTGCTTAACTTTAAAGTTGGGCGAGGTAAAGTTCTGATGCCTTTATTGTTAATTTGAATATCAAATGCTTGGGCAATAGAACATTGTTGATTGTAATATTCCCAAATTCTGTATGGTTCTGTAGTTACAATCTCCCGGTCTTTCAAGTAATCTTTAAATAGATTCTTGTGCCAAACATCGTATGTGCGGTCGTCTAGGGTTGGGTGCCCTTTGAATACATCTGTGCCGCCTTCACAGACAATAATAAAATCCTTGTCTCCGGATTCCTTTTCGTATAATTCTAATGCGGGTATTGAGCTGATCATTCTCCCTGCGCCGCCGTTGATAAAAAATGCTTTAGATCTAGTCATTTAAACTCCAAAATTAAAGGCCTTGTGTTGATTATATATCCTTACGGATATAAACACAAGACCTTTCTTGGCTTTAAACTAGATTAAAGTGCTAATACAGGAAATGGGATCTTCCAATGATCAACGTCTTTATACTTTGTTTCACAAGTGTTTAAGAATTTCAAATGATCTTCAATTTTCTTAACTTGCTCTTCAGTTAACCCTTGACGGTTACCGCCCAAAATTGACTCATAACTTTCACGCTGAGTAATTATACCGTTCCAAAAGTCCTTTTTAGCAACTGCGTGTACACGATATCTTGGGCGTTGATATTGACTTGTTTCGTTGTTATGGAATAAGTCATTAACATAGAACGGTTGCTCAACTGCGCAAGATGTATCATCATAGTGATAAGTCCACTTTTCACCAGTTGGAAGTGTTTCTTCATAGTCAGCAAATGCTTCGTGGCTATAATAACCAGTTACATATGCTGCTTCCCAAGTATGAGTTTCAGCATCAAGAATAACTTGATACACACCTTCTGGATCTAGCTTATGTTGATCAATTAATTGACCTTGTACTTGTTCTAAGTCATCACCTTCTTTATCAATACAAACGTAAGAACCGTCTGCTTGTCTAAATCTTAAGATGATGTATCTTGGAC